>ERZ772960.1376-NODE-1376-length-19470-cov-3.096060_pt1 | contig 19470 bp, 18 predicted proteins | sample MGYA00580678_ERZ772960 | MGnify/ENA primary metagenome ERZ772960 (study PRJEB29015, sample SAMEA2737930) | human oral metagenome | biome: human oral; feature: human-associated habitat; material: dental | place: China | collected 2059 ... | reverse complement strand
GAAGGTTCAACGAGCGCACAGCAAAAAACAAGACTTAAAAAACTTGAAAAGGCTAATTCACGCTTCACTAGAGTAGCGCAGGATCCGTCAATGAAGAGGGTTCCACCCCTAATGAATCAGAGCTTGTCAAAGGCTATGGAAGCAAGGAAAAACTACCGCACCGCTTCCAATGTTGCGTCTACAACCGCAAAGAACATCAACCGAATCAATAATCTATTGCTTGCGTACGAAGTAGCAACGAGCGACGAGCCATCTGCGACTGCAGTATCTGGTGTTGCTGGCATCGTTGGGGGATACATCGGGTCATCGCTTGCAGCGGAAATTACCGTTACACTCACTGCTCCTGCTGTCGTTCTAGCTGGCAGTGAGGTAGTGGCTGCCGCGGCCGCGGCGGCCGGTTCCGCCTATCTAGCCAACGTTGCTTACAAACAGGTACCTCTTGAATATCGTGAACGCATCGACAACACTCTCTGGCATCTGCCGTACTACGTCGGATTAGGCTGGTGACCATGACTCGATCGCGACGTCGGGGGATCAGCGGATTCCTCTCCAGCATCTTTTCCAATCGCACCGAGTCGCTCGTGGGTGAAGACAGATGGCGGCGCAACGAGTGGAAACGCGCAGTAATTGCGACCGTGATCCTCACTCTGATGATAGCGATCGTTGAAGGAATCTATCGCCTGACACACTACGGGGATTTCCGTTTCGCCGTCTATCTGGCTTCAATTCCGGTAGTAGCTGGAGTGCCCCAGGTGACATGCGACTCGATAGTTCCCTATCTGCGTCCCCATGTTCGATTCGTCAACAGCTACGTTGTCATACGAGGTGAGCGTCTCACCAACATCGGATACCTCACTAGCTACGCGATCCTCTGCATGACCGTCGTAGGAGCACTCATGCTCGGTTTCTTAACGCACGCCTTCAAGACAACTATCGGTATTGCGGTGGTAGCAGCATTTTTTGCCTATCATCTCTTTTCTGAGAATCCAATGGAAGACCTGAAAAACACCATCAAGGATCGTTCAATGACGGTGTTATCCCCAGATAGCATCGACTTTCACGCGGCTCCGCATCTGTCAATCCATAAGTATCTGGAGTCCGCCTCTGACGGATGCGGCAGCGACTCCTCCGTCCGGTGGGATCAGAACGTGCGAATATTTGACATCGACACCGACAGGCATCATGTTGATCTCCTTGCTGACCCCGACACGTATGACGGTCCATGGGGATTATGCTGCCGGACGATCGGCATCCCCTTCACCGGCCTCGACGCCCTCATCCGGCACTTCAACGAGCACCCCGAGGACCGGCCACTCCTGGCCACACCGCAAGGCGTCGACGTCGTCAACGACATCCTCGCCGAGGCCCGCGCAGCACTCACAACCCCACAAAGGAGGCGCCCATGAGCGGCAGGAAACAGGCTTTGGCACCTTCCGGTCTACCCGGCACGCTCAGCCAGGTTTCGCTCAACAACCGCGAGCATGTCTCTGCTCCATCGTGGCACTGGCCGTACTACATCGGCCTGGGGTGGTGACCGTGGCTCGCCCTTCCTCATTTTTGGCAAGAAGACCCCACGACAGTTCTCCTCGGGGCGTGGACTTGGCGGCGCGAGACTTCTGGAAGCTCACAGGTGTCGCCATCGTTTTCAACGTAGTCGTCGCTGTGTGCGCCTACTGGATCTTCTTGTTCATTCACATCGGCCCGCTCCAGCTCCTTTTCATCTGGTTCCCCCTGTACCTGGCCGCGGCGCTTCCCCACCTCATCGAAAAGAGTGTGCGCCCGTTCTGGTCATCGCGCCCCCACTACAAGGACGGCACCATCGTCATTCCGGGCAACCATCAATCCATCGCGCTCATCACGACCGGATTGCTGCTCTACGCCTTCGCGGGCGGCACGATGGCCGCGGGTTTCACGACCGGACAGCCCTTCCATGCCGCGATGTATGTTTTCGCCGTTGCATCCATGGCCTATCTTGAGTGCACACGTAACCCCGGCAAGGACCTCATCATTGCCCTGAGTGACAAGCAGACGACAACTCTGACGCCTAAGGGAATCTCCTTCCACTTCCCGGAGCTACTGTCCGTCGAGGAAGATCCAAACGACCGGGACGTCACCATCCTGTGGACGGATAACGTCACCATCGATGACATCATCCATCCAACGATATTTCTTCACGCTGACCCCGACATATACGACGGACCATGGGGCATCTCGTCCGAGCGCATCGGCATCCCCTACACGGGCCTGGACGCCCTCATCCACCACTTCAACGAGCACCCCGAGGACCGCCCGCTACTTGCCACACCGCAGGGCGTGGACCTCGTCAACAACATCCTCTCCCAAGCCCGCTCAGAACTCTCCACCAGGAAAGGCAAGCACGCATGAAGTCCAAGAAACGCATCCTCGTCGGCCTGATCGTCGCGGTTTTGGGCGCTGTTGTCATCTACCCAATGCTGCCGCTCGAATACCGCGAGGCCATTGCCTCGTTCTTTGCCCACCCTCTGTACTACCTGGGATTGGGCGACTGGTGAGCGCTCCGATAGAACGCGCTTAACTCAGGAAGGCGGCGGGGTCGTCCACAAGCGAATCCAGCACTCGGAATGCTGCACCCCGCACCGTCAGCGACGCAGAATCCGTTAATACTTCAACGATCGGCGACGACCACGGGGCCTGCAGCGTCCGCGTCTCAATTTCTTCGCGGGCCGGATCCAGCAGGGCACTACTCAGTTCAGCAACCGCGCCACCCAGGACGACGTGTGGAATGTCCATCGCATTAATGACGCCCGACAACACGCGCCCGAGGGCTGCTCCGGCCTCCGTCAGCACGGCGCGCGCACGCTCCTGCACTGCCGCCTCAGGAAGATACTCGGAGGTCTCGAATCCAGCGTCGTCGACGAGACCCGCGCAGCGCAAAATGTCACGCGCCCCGGACCCCGCGGGAGCGCCCACGTGCTCGGCGAGGGCGCGCACGCCCAGGTACGCCTCGAGGCATCCCCGCGCCCCGCAGCGGCACAGGGGTCCGTTCGGATCGGCACACATATGCCCAATTTCGCCAGACCAGGCGCGCGCCCCGCTCATCGGGCGGTGATCGACGATGACACCCGCGCCAACGCCCACCTCACCCGACACGTACACGAAGGTCGAGGGCCCGTCGGCCACACCCGGACGCGTGTAAGCGACCGCGTAGGCCGCCAGGTCCGCTTCATTCGCAACGACTATCGGGTTGAGGTCGGCGAGGGGGGCCAGCAGCTGAGCGTGCGGGATGTCTCGCCACCCCAAGTTCGGGGCGAGCGCCAGCCGGGTCGGCGACACGAGACCCGGCAGCCCCACTCCCATGCCCAGGAAGAGGGCACCGTCAGGCAGGGTTTCTTCGAGCAACGTGCGGGCCTCGCGGGCCGCGAACGCCATCGTCTCAGCCGGTGCACTGTCGGCGAGATCGCGCTCGATCCGGCGGTGCCCAAGCTCCCGTCCAGCAAGGTCAACGAGCATGATGTCAAGACTCGTAACGTCCACTTCGACGCCGAGGGCGGCTGCGCTTCCCTCGGCGGGGGTGAGGCGGTTGGCCGGGCGGCCTCGGCCGCCGCCGTCACCGGGTTCGACTTCTCGCACGAGGCCCGCACCCACCAGGTCGTCCACGAGACGCGAGATCGTCGCGCGCGTCATTCCGGTGCGCAGCGAGAGGCCTGCGCGCGTAACCTCTCCCGGCGAGACGAGGATGTTGCGCAGCACCGTCGACATGTTGGAGGCTCGCACGTTTTCCGACTTCACGCCGCGGTTATCAGCGCTTATCCTCCGCTCTGAGGCGCGCGGCGAGGCGATCGGGACGCGGCTGATGTGGGCGGCCTCGTCGACGCTGTCGGAATGGGTCGGCATGGACCCAGGCTACCGCGTCGGGGCAATGGTTCCGCGAGTTTGACGAGTTGACAGCTGCAACTGTTACAAACGTCGTCAATCCGAAGCATTGTCGGTCAGTCTCTCGGGCTGCATGTTACAAACGTCGTCAATCCGACGCCAAAAACACCAAATTGAGCCGATTCTCGCCATAGAATGACGACGTTTGTAACACCGGCAAACAGAGAGACGTTTCAAACGGTGCAGATTGACGACGTTTGTAACAACGACACGGCGAGGCGCCTCAGCAAACTCCCTTCACAGGCAGGTTTCCCCAGGACGCATCGGCCTTTCGCGTTATCCACAGGCAATCGCACACTACTTGCTCGAAAAGACATGACGCAACACAGTCAGATCATCGCGAGATTTCCAACCTTGGGAGCGCACCATGATCGACAACGAAGTACCGTCGCTGCAGGCGATTCGGGAGTCTCTCGTCACACCAGACCATGAACCGAATCGGATGCGCATCAGCCGAGCAGCTCGGAGCGGAACCCTCGCCAGGATCGCGCGGGGAATCTACCTCCCCACTTCAACTCTTGAGGGGCATCCTCTGTGGCTCCAAAAGACGATTGTTCGCGGGTCTCGCATCTGCGCCCTGAGCATGCGACGGCACGATCATATTCTGACTGGCGAGTGTGCGGGATGGATCCTCGGCCTCCCCGTCATCACCGACAAGGGGCCTATTACCGCCTATGCACCGATCAGCTGTGGCGAGCGGAGGCTCTCTTTCCATGCGGTTCACATCGGCTCCAAACTGATTATGCCGGCGGGACAAGCCTCAATCGTCCGAACATCTCTTCCTGCACACCAGATTGCAGAAGGCTTCGCCATCCCTTTCGCTCCGCGCATCGTGGTCGACTGCGCGCGGCTAGCCGCAGAGGAGCAGGCCTTTGCTCTGACGTGCGCCGGCATAGCTCGGCTGGCGAGCTACTCGCGCTTCGACCAGCTCGCCTCACGCGAACGAGCCGAACAGGCACGTCACGATCTCCTGCGGGAACTCGCGTCACTCCCCCGCTCGAGCCGCGGCACAAGCCAAGCGCGGTGGGTCATTTCCCACGCAGATGCCGGATGCGAGTCCCCTGGAGAATCTCGCGTTCTCCACGCTTTGATCCTGGCAGGAATCAAGGGAATCACCACGCAGGAAGAAGTACGCTGCAGCGGGCACACCTTCTTCATTGATATCGCGCTTCCCGGTCTGAAAGTCGCCATCGAGTTCGATGGGCGCATCAAGTACGGCGACAGCGTTCAGGAAGTGCACGAGACTATCGAGGCGGAGCAGCGTCGAGCTCGCCTCCTCCAACTGGCCGGGTGGCGCATCATCCGCATTCGCTGGTCCGATCTGCGACGTCTCGACGAGGTTGTCGCGCAGGTTCTCGTTGCAATCCGCCAGCGCGCCGGCCGCTGAAGGCCACATCTCACACGCCCGTCGAACGGACTTTTCGAGTGGCCTTGACGAGAGCGCGCACAGGTATTAAGTTTTACCCCACAACAAATAAATTGTGACGACGCAAACACGACGCGCAACGGCCGCACAGTCGGCCCGATGCCGCGCCCGCACGACAACGCACGGCTCCACCAGCGACGCCACGCACGACCACAACCCACTCCACCTGAACATCGACGTTCGAAAGGACCCCGCCATGACAACCACCCACGACAACAAGTTCTCCTTCGGCCTGTGGACCGTCGGATGGAACGCGGTCGACCCCTTTGGGACGGGGACCCGCCCGGTCCTCGACCCGTGGGAGTACACGGCGAAACTCGCGGAGGTCGGCGCGTGGGGCATCACCTTCCACGACAATGACGTGTTCGACTTCGACGCATCGGACCAGGAGCGCCACGAGCGTGCCATGAAGGTGAAGGAGGCAGCCGACGCCGCCGGCCTCGTCATCGAGATGGTCACGACCAACACCTTCACCCACCCAGTGTTCAAGGATGGCGGCCTGACGAACAATGACCGTTCGATCCGCCGTTTCGGCCTGCGTAAGATCCTGCGCAACGTGGATCTTGCTGCGGAGATGGGGGCAACGACCTTCGTCATGTGGGGCGGGCGCGAGGGCGCAGAGTACGACTCGTCGAAGGACCTGAACGCGGCATTCGACCGCTACAAGGAGGGACTCGACACGGTCGCCGCCTACATCAAGTCGCGCGGCTACGACCTGAAGATCGGCTTGGAACCCAAACCGAACGAGCCCCGCGGCGACATCTTCTTGCCCACGGTTGGCCACGCTCTCGCACTGATCGCACAGCTGGACAACGGGGACATTGTGGGTCTGAATCCCGAGACCGGCCACGAGCAGATGGCCGGCTTGAACTACACGCACGCGCTCGCGCAGGCGCTCAACGCGGGCAAGCTCTTCCACATCGACCTGAACGGACAATCGGGCATCAAGTACGACCAGGACAAGGCATTCGGTCACGGCGACTTGGCCAGCGCGTTCTTCACGGTCGACCTGCTGGAGAACGGATTCCCATGCGGTGGGCCGCGCTACGAGGGGCCGCGCCACTTCGACTACAAGCCCAGCCGCACGGAGGGCATGGAGGGCGTGTGGGAGTCCGCGCGCGCAAACATGGAGATGTATCTGATGCTGGCGCGCAAGGCCCGCGCATTCCGCGAGGACCCCACGACCCGGGAGCTGCTGGAGGCAGCATCGGTGTCTGAGCTGGCCCAGCCGACGCTCGCGCAGGGAGAGTCCCTGGAGGACTTCCTGGCCGACCGCGGCGACGAGGAGTTCGATGCGACCGCGGCGGGGGCACGCGAGTATCACTTTGTTGAGCTGTACCAGCAGGCAATGCGTCACCTGGTCGGCTGATGTCTGTCGACGGTGAAGGAGCTGAGCGATGACTACGCGCCCCTATGTCGCAGGCGTCGATTCGTCGACGCAGTCGTGCAAGGTGGTTGTCTGGGACCCGGCTGAGGGCAGGGTTGTGCGTGAGGGGCGCACCCCTCACCCGGAGGGTACCGAGGTGGATCCCGAGGCCTGGTGGCAGGCGTTTCTCGCGGCGGCGGAGGCGGCTGGCGGGTTCAAGGACGTGCGCGCTCTGAGCGTCGGCGGCCAGCAGCACGGCATGGTCGTCCTGGACGAGCGCGGCCGGGTGATCCGACCTGCGTTGCTGTGGAACGACACGCGCAGTGCGTCTGCGGCCCGTGAGCTGATAGCTGAGCGCGAGGCCGGGCGCCGCGACACCGAGAACGCGGACGGCGCGTCGGGCGCGGCTTGGTGGGCCAACGCGACGGGATCCGTTCCCGTGGCATCGTTGACGGTCACGAAGCTGCGTTGGCTGGCGGATAACGAGCCGGAGGCCGCTCGGCGGGTGGCCGCCGTGTGCCTGCCTCACGACTACCTGACGTGGAGGATCGCGGGAGGTTTCGATCGGGTCGGCCTGGAGGGCTTGGCGACCGATCGATCCGACGCCTCGGGCACGGGATACGTTGACCGGTCGGGTCGGACGTACCGGCGCGACATTGTGGCGCAGGCACTACGGTGCGACGCCGCCCGGGCCGAGCGGATCGCTCTCCCGCGGATTGTTGGCCCGCACGAGGCCGTGGGCTGCGGGGACGAGGCGCGGGGCTGGGGCGAGATCACGCTGGGTCCGGGCGCGGGAGATAACGCGGCGGCTGCGCTGGGTGTCGGGTTGAGGCCGGGATCGGCGCTGCTCAGCCTGGGGACGTCGGGGGTGGTTGCGGCCGTCTCGGAGCGTCCGGTGTCGGACCCGTCGGGTCTTGTGACGGGTTTCTCGGACGCGTCGGGCCGGTGGCTGCCACTGGCGTGCACTCTCAACGCATCCCGGATCATCGACGCGATGATGCGGGTGACGGGCCTGGGTTACGAGGAGTTCGACGAGGCGGCCCTGTCGGTCCCGGACGCGGGCGGGCTGCGGCTAATCCCATACTTCGAGGGCGAGCGCACGCCGAATCTTCCGGAGGCGACGGCAAGCCTGGAGGGGATGACCCTGTCCAATTGTGACCGCGCGCACGTTGCCCGCGCAACGATCGAGGGGCTGCTGGCTCTGATGCGCGTGGCGCTGGACGCGGTGCGCGCGCAGGGGGTTGCGGTCGAGCGCGTGCTCCTGGTCGGCGGGGGCGCCCGGTCGAGCGCGGTGCGCGCCCTGGCCTCGGAGGCGCTGGGGGCCACCGTCGAGGTACCCCCTCCCGGGGAGTACGTTGCCCTGGGTGCGGCGATGCAGGCTGCCACCGTGGAGGTTTCTCCTCCCGCGTTCCCGCGGGTCGAGGACGGATCCGCGAGGGCGGGTGAGACGAATGTTTGACGAGTCGATCGTTCGCTGGGGCACGCACAGCGCGAAGTGGGACCTGCTGGCAGCCGACCTCGGACAAGACGCTCTGTCCCTGTCCGTGGCGGACATGGAGTTCGCGACGTGCCCCGCGGTGTCGCGCGCAATCACGCGGGCGTGCGAGCCGGGCATCTTCGGCTACACGGAGGTCTTCGATGACTTCCGCGAGGCCGTGCGGGGGTGGCAGGCGCGTCGCCACGGGTGGAGTCCCGCGGTAGGCGACGTGCATTTCTTCCCTCGCATCGTCCAGTGTGTGTCGGCCCTGTGCGCGATCGTCTTGCCCGGGCAGTTGGGACGCACGCCCCGGGTTGTCACTCTGGATCCCGCGTATGGACCCATCATTGAGGTCGTCGAGCGCGCCGGCTGCGAGCTGCGTCGGGTCCCCCTGGACCTGTCGGAGGGGCGCGTCGTCATCCCCGAGCGGCGCTTCGCGGAGGCCATGCGGGACGCGGACCTGCTCCTGTGGTGCAACCCGCACAATCCGACGGGCCGGGTGTGGACATCGGAGGAGCTCGACATGGTCTCCGCGCTCGCTCTCACCTATGGCGTGACGGTCCTTTCCGACGATATTCACGCCGACTTTCAGCGCCCGGGTCGAAACGGCTACCAGCCGCTGGCCATCCACTCGCAGCAGCTGTGGGAGTCCGGCCGGCTCATTCAGTGTTGCTCTCCGGGCAAGACGTTCAACAGCGCGGGTCTGGAGGCCTCGGCAATCGTCGTTCGCGGGGTTCTCGGTGCGCGCCTCGAGGAAGCCAAGCGCCTCATGGGCCTGCACAACCCGAATTTCTTCGCGATTCCGGCGGCGATCGCAGCATGGAACGAGGGTGATGAGTGGGTGGACCGGCTGCGTGAGCGGATTGACGCGAATCTTCGCGTCGCGGTTGCTCGCCTGAGGGAGGAGCTTCCGCTGGCTCGGGTCGTTGACCCCGATGGGACGTATCTCGTGTGGGTGGATGCTCGCTCGTATCTGCCCTCCGCGACGCTTCTGGCCGAGGCGGTGGCCCGCTCGCGGGTTGCCGTATCCCCGGGGGAGGACTTCGGGGAGCAATACGAGGGATTCTTCCGCATCAACGTCGCGCTTCCCGAGCGCGATCTCGAGCGCGCACTCGAGCGCCTGTGCGAGGCGATCCTCGCTCTTTCAGTTCACTGAACGGTCGCGCACCGTCGCGGGACCGCAACTATTCGAAAGGAACGTACATGTCAGAGACTCAGTCGGGCAAGCGCGCTCACCGCGCTCCTTCCCTGCTGATCGCGGCCATTCCCGCGGTCACACTGATCGCGCTGTTGGGGGGCGGCTACATTGCGGCCAGCCTGCCGGTGGAGCCGCTGCTGATCGCCTCGGCGGTTGTCGCGGGGCTCGTTGCCCTCTACCTGGGGTACACGTGGGATGAGATCATCGGGGCGATCGCGGAGAAGATCGCGAAGACCATGCCGGCGATCCTGATCCTGATCGTCGTCGGCGCGCTGATCGGCACGTGGATGGCCGGCGGGACGATTCCGATGCTCATCTACTACGGGCTGAAGATCATTAACCCGCAGTTCCTCGCGCTGATCGCCCTGGTGGTGACCGCCATCGTGTCGCTGTGTACGGGCACGTCGTGGGGGTCGGCGGGCACGATCGGCGTGGCGTTCATGGGCGTTGCGGTCGGCGTTGACGCGAACCTGCCGATGGTGGCGGGAGCCATCGTGGCGGGTGCCTACTTCGGCGATAAGCTCTCTCCCCTGTCGGATACGACGAACATCGCGTCGCTGGCAACGGGCGTCAACCTGTTCACTCACATTCGGCACCTGATGTGGACGACGGTGCCAGCATTCCTGACGTCGGCCGCCGTGTACCTGATCTTCGGCCTGCAGTCCTCGGGCGGAGCGGTGCCGGAGAAGGTGGGGACGATTCTGTCGACCCTGGATTCTGCGTTCAATTGGAACCTGCTTCTGCTGGTTCCCGTGGTGGTCGTCCTCGCCGGGTCCGTGATGAAGCTGCCGACGGTTCCCGTCATGCTCGTCTCGTGCGCGACGGCTATGTTCAACGCGGTTGTGTTCCAGCACGTCTCGTTCAAGGATTCCGTGGTTGCCTCGGTGGATGGGTTCAAGATCAAGATGGTCGGCAAGGCGGGCTTCGCGGCCGACTCGGTGATTGAGGACGTGACGCGCCTGCTCGAGCGCGGCGGCATGAACTCGATGATGAGCGTCCTTCTCATCTGCTTCTGCGCGATCGCGTTTGCCGGCGCGGTGTCCGTGTCGGGCTCGTTGGACGTGCTCATTTCCCGCCTGCTTGCGCCCGTGAAGTCCACGTTCAGCCTGATCGCGTCGACGATCGTGACGGGCCTGGCGGTCATCGGCATCACGTCGAACGGCCAGGTGTCCCTGCTGATCCCGGGCGAGATGCTGCGCGGCGAATACATCAAACGAGGCCTGCACCCGAAGAACCTGTCGCGAACCATCGAGGATGCGGCCACCGTGTGGGAGCCCATCCTGCCGTGGACGTCGGCGGGCGCCTACATGGCCGACACCCTGGGTGTCGCCACCCTGGCCTACATGCCCTGGGCGATCTCCAACTGGATCGCCATCTTCTTCGCCCTCGTGTGGGCGGCCACGGGCATCGGCATCGCGAAGCTGACGCCGGAAGAGCAGGAGGCTCTCGAGGCCGAGGCCTGATCGCTCGCGCGCGGGGGTGGGGGTTCCGTCCGGGACCCCCACCCCTTTGTCGTAGCCCCGGCCTCGGCGCGGAGCCCGCCACGACGCGAGGTGGCGCGCCCGGCCGGTCCCCCGCTCGCCCGTCAGTACGCGAGCCCCTTCGGCTGCTCGGCGGGCGGCGGGCACCGACTCGCAGACGGCGGCTGGGGGCGAACTCTCGGTCGCCCCCAGCCTCGGGTGTGGTCGCGACGGCGCGGCCTCAGAGGTTGCCCACGACGGCCGCGCGAGGCCCCCTCTCTCCGGTGGCGGCATCTCGCCAGGCCTCAAGCGCACGTAGGAAGGCTGTCGCGCCGGGATCTTGCAGGCCGATCGACCGGTCCTGCAGCCACGAGGCTCGTCCGCGCTGGGACTGCAGGTCTCGGGTGGCCACGACGGCTGCGGCCGAGGACGAGATCGCGCTTTCGAGGGCTCCCAGGGCGAGGCCGCTGTCCGTGGCCACCTGCGGATTCGCCGCGAGGCTGTCGGCCAGCGAATCGACGGCGGGCACCATCGCGTCGAGGATCGTCTTGTCTCCCACCTGACTCTTGCCACGGTGCGAGATTGAGTTCGCGGCCGCGCGGATAAATGCCTCCGCTTCCGCCGCGGTCACGTCCTCGCATCCGACCCAGACCTTCGAACCGGCAAGCAGTCCTCCGGCCACGAGCGCCGCCATCGTCGACGGATTCGCGTTCGCGAATGCTCTCGCGCAGGCTCGCGCCACGTCGGAGGGGACCGGCTCGGGCTCGGTGGGCATGGCGTCGAGGGCCTCGATCACCGCACGCGCACCCGCGGAGATCGTGATACCCAGGTCGCCGTCGCCGAGAACCTGGTCGAGGTCGCGCAGTTCGTCCGAGGACTCGATCAGCAGCGACATCGAGGCCTGGATCTGGCGTATGAGTTCACGCGATCGCATGCTCACGCCTCCCTGAAGAACGGGGACTGGGCGGGAGCGTCGAGGAGCTCGAGGAGAGCGTCGTCAACCTTGAGGAGGGAGATGGAAGCTCCGGCCATCTCCAGGGAGGTCGCGTACTCGCCGACGTAGCGTCGCTCGATGACGACCCCCAGGTCGGTGAGACGGCGATGCGTGCGCCTGTACAGCAGGTACAGTTCCTCCAGCGGCGTGGCTCCCAGGCCGTTGACTAGGACGGCGACGCGGTCTCCCTCGCGCAGACTCAGGTCCGGGATGACGGAGTCGAGGATCCGATCCGCGATCTCGTCGGCGGTTCCCAGGGGTCCGCGGTGAATGCCGGGTTCGCCGTGGATGCCGATGCCGATTTCCATCTCCCCGTCGGGCAGCTCGAAGGACGGGGAACCGGTTGTGGGGAGAATCGTCGGGGACAGGCCGACGCCCATCGTGGCAGTGTTGTCGACGACTTTCTGGGCAACGGCGGCAACCTCGTCGAGCGAATCCCCCCGCTCGGCGGCCGCGCCCGCGGCCTTGTAGGCGAAGAAGATGCCCGCGACGCCTCGACGATCCCGAGCGCGTTCCTTGGGTTGAGAGGCCACGTCGTCGCAGCCGAGCACGGTGCGCGTCTCGATTCCGTCGAGTTCGAGCAGGTCGACGGCCAGGTCGAAGTTGAAGACGTCGCCGCCGTAGTTTCCGTAGAGGAAGAGCACGCCCGCGCCGCCATCGACCGCCTTGGCTGCGTCCGCGCACTGCTGGACCGACGGGGAGGAGAAGACGTTGCCGATGGCGACGCCCGAGCACAGGCCTCGTCCGACGTAGCCTTTGAAGAGGGGGAGGTGACCCGAGCCGCCCCCGGTCACGATTCCCACCCTGCCCGCGGCCGGGCTGTCGGCGCGGACGAGAACGCGGCGGTCGTCGCCGGGTGTCTTGACCTGATCGGGGTGAGCCAGGAGAATGCCCTCGACCATCTCATCGACGAACTGGTCGGGGTTGTTAATGATCTTCTTCATGATCATTTCCTTTCTGTTGAACCGCTGTCGTGAGCGGCTACCGAATCTGTGCGCCTGACGGCAATGGAGAGGTGCGATCGAACGTCTTTCCAGTCGATGCAGTCGAGGACGAGCACACCGATGAGGATCACTCCCTGGGCGATGGAGTATTGGAAGGCGGACAGCCTCATCGAGGTGAATCCGCTCTGGACGACCTGGAGGGTCAGGGCGGCCAGGAATACGCCCCCGACGGTGGCGAAGCCTCCGTTCGGGTTCGTCCCCCCGAGGACGGCGATGACGATGACGAGCAGGACGTAGGAGGCGCCGTAGTCGGCCGAGGCCGTGGGGTTTCGGGCGATGAACACGATTCCCGTCAGCGATCCGAGGAGGCCCGTGAGCAGGTAGGAGCTCATCAGGATGCGCGTCGAGCGGATGCCCGAGAACTTCGCGGCCGTCCCGTTGGAGCCCTCGAGGGAGAGGGACAGGCCCAGCGGGGAGCGATTCAGGATGAAACCGACGAGCAGGGCGACGAGGCCGAAGACGATGAAGAGGAGGGGGACGCCCGCGACGGCCGTCTTCCCGAAGGCGGTGAGGGCTTCGGGGGATCCGTAGAGGGTCTTTCCTCCGGTCCACACGACGGCCAATCCGTTGAAGATCTGCATGGTGCCCAGCGTGGCCAGGATCGGGGTGACGCCCACGTAGGCGATAAGAACGCCGTTGACAAGGCCGCAGGCGAGGCCCACGACCAGGCCGATGAGGATGATGACCGGGCTCCACTGTTCGGCTCCCGCGCCGCCCAGGACCGAGGAGGTGTAGAGCGTGGAGACGGTGATCGCGCACAGGTTGGCGATGGCGACCAGCGACAGGTCGATGCCGCCGGTGACCATGGAGATCATCATGGCGATGGAGAGGATCCCGATCTCCGCGACCCCGAGGAGCATGTTTTGCAGGTTCAGTCCCGTGAGGAAGACGCTCGGGGACAGGACCGAGAACGCTGCGATGGCGACGAGGAGGATGAGGACCATTCGGCCGATGGACCTGTCGCGTCTGAGCCGAGACAGCAGGGAGGCGCTCAAGAGGTCGATGCGGGAGTTGGTTTCACGAAGTGTCGTATTCATGGCGCTCATCCTTCGACGGCCTGGGGGGCGGCGTTGCTGTGGTCGACCTGCGCGTTCTTGCTGCGCAGGAGCCTCGTTCCTCGTTTGGCGGCCAGGGCCTGAATGCCGACGCCGGCGACGAGGAGCAGGCCGACTGCGGCGCGTTGCCATGCGCTCGGAACTCCGATGAGGATCAGCGAGTTGTTGATCAGCTGCACGAGGAGGACCCCGAGGATCGTTCCCCGGACGGAGCCTCGTCCCCCGAAGATCGACGCGCCCCCGAGGACGACGGCGGCGATGATGTCGAGTTCGTGCCCGACCAGCTCCTGGGGGTTGGCCGAGCGCCCCAGGATCATGTAGACCATGCCGGCGGTCGCGGCCAGGGTTCCCGCGATGACGTACACGCAGATCTGCGTTCTCTTGACGTTGATTCCGGCTCGGTGCGCGGACTCGGTGTCGCCTCCGATCGCGTAGATGGAGCGGCCGAACATCGTCTTGCTGAGGATCACAGCGATGACGATCGCCAGGACGATGGCCGGAATGATCATCGAGTGGAGCAGCGCGACGCCGGTATCGGTATCGACCGAGACGATGTTGGCGGTCGAGGCCGAGGCCATTCCCTCTGGCAGCTGTGCGATGTACGTGGAGCCGATGTAGGCCAGGAGGAAGCCCTGGAAGATGCCCTGGGTGCCGAGGGTGACGATGAGGGTCGGGAGTTTGAATCTCGAGATCAGGTAGCCGTTGAGGAGTCCCAGCACGGCTCCGATGATGAGGGCCATCGCGAAGGATCCGAACAGGCCGATGTTGATGCCTCGGCTCAGTTGGAACACGATGGTGGCGTAGGAGGCGAAGGAGGCGATCGCCGCGAAGGAGACGTCGATTCCGCCGGAGATGATGACGAGGAGGACGCCCAGGGCGTAGATCGTCGGGACGATGGAGGAGCGCAGGAGGGAGAAGAGCGTGGAGACCGTGAAGAAGGCGGGGCTGATCGCGGACATGACGAGCGCGAGCACCACCAGGACGGTGAGGACGATTCCCTCGCGGTTGGGTCCCCAGATCCAACGCAGCACGTTGCGAGCGACGGTACTCATGTTCATGACACGACCATCTTTCTAATCATTCGAGCATCGACGTCCTCTCCACCCAGTTCGGCGGCGATGTGGCCGCCCTTGGTGATGAGTACGCGGTGGCAGCAGGAGACGAGTTCGGGGGCGTCGTCGGAGATGATGACGATGGCCATTCCGGCGGCGGCTTGCTCTCGTAGAATCTCGAGGATCTCGGCTTTCGATCCGACGTCGACACCGACCGTGGGGCCGTTGAGGATGAGGACCTTGGGCGAGCGCGCGAGCCACTTGGCGAGGACGACCCTCTGGGCGTTTCCGCCGGACAGTGAGCGCACGGGCGCCAGGACGTCGGGGGCTTTGATCCGGAGGGCCTCGAAGTAGTGCGCGATGGTGCGCCGAATCCGCTCCTTGCGGAGCGTGTGGAGCTTCGAGGTGTGGTGGTCGATGGACGCGGCGATGACGTTGTCCGCGATGGACTTGTCGAGGAAGAGGCCCTCGGTGAGGCGGTCTTCGGGGACGTATCCGATGTGGGCGTCGATCGCCTGCTTGATGGAGGCAACCTCGACCTGTTCGCCGTCGATGGACACCCGTCCACTGTCGATCGGAAGGAGGCCGAAGAGGGCCTGCGCGATTTCGGTTCGCCCCGATCCGAGAAGTCCGGTGATTCCGAGGATTTCGCCTTTTTTCACGGAGAAGGAGACGTTGTCGAAGCGGCCTGCGGAGGTGAGCGCTTCGACCCGCAGGCGTTCGGGGGCGTCGTCGTCGAGGGGTGGCACGCGTCTGCTCTGGTCGAGTTCCTTGCCGGTCATGTAGTGGGTGATCTTTTCGCGGTCGAGCTCCTCGACCGGGGAGTCGATGACGTTGCGGCCGGAGCGCATGATGGTGACGCGCTGGGAGATCGCCATGACCTCGTCAAGCTTGTGCGAGACGAAGATGAGTGCAACCCCCTCGGCGCTGAGTTTCTCGACCACCATGAAGAGTCGAGCGACCTCCCGCTGGGTCAGGGCGGTTGTTGGCTCGTCCATGATCAGCAGTTTCGCGTTGCCTGCCAGGGCTCGGCAGATCGCGGTGAGCTGCTTGTCGGCGACGGAGAGCTGTTCGACGTCGGCGTCGAGGGGGAGGGCGACCCCCAGGCGTTCCACGATCGTGCGGGCGTGCCGGGTCGTGCGAGAGCGGCTGTAGAAGCTTTTCTTGTCGGTCACGGAGGCGGTCATCATGATGTTCTCGGCCACGGTGAGGTTGGAGAACAGGGAGAAGTCCTGGTAGATGACCTGGATTCCGGCTTTCATCGCGCTGAGCGGCGTGAGCGCCGTGACCTCTTGGCCCTCGATTGCGATGCTTCCCGAGTCCGGCCGGTGCACGCCGGAGATCACCTTGATGAGGGTTGATTTCCCGCAGCCGTTCTCTCCGGCCAGGCACAGGACCTCTCCGGGCCACACAGCCAGGTCGACACCGTCGAGGGCTCGGACGCCACCGAAGTTCTTGACAATATGGCGAACCTCTAGGAAGGGGTTCTCGTGCGAGCTCGAGCCTTGTCCGTTTGGGCGCGGTGGTTGTTCCACATTGGTGCGCATGTGCTCTCCTTCGAGTGTCGTGTGGACTGCGCTGTCGTGGGACGCGAGCCCCGGCCTCGCCTTCGCGCCGAGGCCGGGGCCGCCTCGTTAGAAGTTGTACTTCTTGGCCTGCTCGGCGTCGGCGGCGATCTGGGCGGAGCCGACCCAGACGTTGTCGTAGCCGTCGAGCTTGTGCAGGTTGTTGTAGCCCTCGATGCCCAGGTCCGTGCCCTCGGTGATGGTTCCGCCGTCAGCGAGGATCTTGGCGATCTGGAGCTGGGCCTTCCCGGCGAGGGCGGGATCCCAGAAGAAGATCTTGTCGATCGATCCGGTGGCGAGGTACTTGGCGGAGGCGGAGGGGATGGAGGTTCCCATGACGCAGACCTGGTCGGAGAGGCCGGCCTCTTCGATCGCGCGTGCGATGCCCGGGACGTCATTACCTGCGGAGCCCTGGAAGGCCTTGATGTCGGGGTACTTGCCGAGCACCTCCTTCGCCTTCTCGTAGGCGGCGGTCTCGTTGTCGGTGGACTCGATGGGCGTCTCGACTCGCTCCATGCCTGGGAAGTTCTTCTGCTGGTAGTCGTAGGCTGCCTCGACCCATTCCATGTGGGTCTTGGCGGTCAGGCCGCCGACGAATTGCACGTACTTGCCGGTGCCGCCAGTGCATTCGCCGATGCTCTTCATGATGTCTACCCCGTAGGAGGCGTTGTCGAAGGCTTCGATGTCGACGTCGACGTTCTTGATGCCGGTCGTGGGAGACCACCTTGATGCCCTGGGCTCGGGCCTGCTCAAGGACCGCGGAGAGGGCCTCGGGGGAGTTGGGGACGACGGTGATGGCCGCGGGCTTTTGCGCGATGAGATCCTGGATGATCTGGATCTGCTTCTCGGGGGAGACGTCCGTTCCTCCCTCCGTTCGCGTGTCGTAGCCGTTGGCGGCACCCCACTCCTTGACTCCGACGTCCATTCGATCAAACCAGGCGATTCCCTTGACCTTGACGACGGTGACCATCGTCTTGCTGGCATCGCCTGAGGCCGATCCGGTGGTGCTCCCGGGGTTCTCCCCCGCCGTCCCACCGACAGTCGAGCAGGCCGTCAGAGCCAGGATCGACGCAATGGACATCGCTGCCGCGCTCAGTCTTCCGATCTTCATGTCGTCACTTCCTCGTGATCTCGTTGGCCGACGCTGTGGGTTCGCCATCTCCCGCGATGGCGCACGCAACATGGCGTGACCCGCGTCGCAATCACCAACAGTACACGCGCTTTCGCGCATGTGCAACTCTCTTTCGCGCATATCACATGCACTGAAGCAGCCATCAACGCGCGGTCCCCTCTGCTTGTTTGCACGGTTACACGCAAATACTGAGCGAATAACTCCCCATAGACTGCGATTACCCGCGAGATCCCTCGTTGCGCGGTATCGCGCACATTCGCTCCGAAAGTTCGCTACAGTGTCAAGAGGGCGGAGTCCGCGATGCCCTGTTGCAGGCATCCGTCGTTGATTCCGCCGCCGTCCCCCGTCCGTAGCCAGCAGAAGGAAGCATCGTGACCCGGCAAGACACCATTGTTTCCATGATTGAGGCGACAGGCTTCGAGACCGTGTCCTCCCTGGCGGAAGCCCTCGAGGTCAACGTGTCAACCATCCGCAGGGACCTGGAGCACCTTGCCGAGGCGGGCCTCGTGCGCCGCACCCACGGAGGCGCGATCCCCGTCCCGCAGGACGAGGACACCGAGGAGTTCCTGCACGATTCGCCCAACCGAGCCGAGAAGCGCGCGATCGGGCCGGCGATGGCGGAGCGGATCCTGGACGGGCAGTCCGTCTTCCTCGACTCGGGGTCGACGTGCCTGGAAGTTGCGCGCGCCCTCAACGCCCGCCGCGTCACCGTGGTGACGCACGACCTGCTGGTGGGCCTGGAGATCCTCAAGAAGCCGTCGCTCAACCTGGTGTTCGTGGGCGGCGAGCTGCTGCCCAACCGGACGCACATGTGGGGGCCGACCGCGATCGACCAGCTGGACCACATCCGCGTGAACACCGCCGTGTTTGGGGCAAACTCGGTGATGGAGGACGGCATCTACGCCTCCTCCGGCTACTCGATCGAGCTGCAGCAGAAGGTCCGCTCGATCGCGTCGACCGCCTACTTCGTCGCGGACTCCACCAAGTTCGGCCGCAACGCCCTGTACAAGGTGCTCGGCATCGACGCCTTCACCGCGGGCATCACCGACTCCTACCTCTCCCCCATCTCGGCCGCCGCCTACCCGATCCCCCTCATCCGGGCCGAGGTGAGTCAGGGGTAGAGGAGGACACTGTGGCTTCGCGGCGAGATGCACCCGAGGTTGATCGGCGTTAGCCCAAGGCCAACACTCCCTCGGTGGGCACAGATGTCACACCAACGATCGAGCATCTGCATCCTTGATGAACTCAACTACTCGTAGGACAGCTACCGGCAACTACTTCCCAAAAGTAGCGAACTATAGGTTTGCGAGCGAACAGTCAACGCCTGTATAGTTACAGTGAAATTGTTTTCACGCGTCAGGACCACCATGGGACAGCAACGAGGCACGTACTACTGGGATGACGATTCCCTGTCACAGGGTAACCGATCCGACGGCAGCTGGTCACAGAATCTGTTCGACGAGGACGGCAACCTTCGAGCACATGCGCGTTTCGTCCCCGATCCTGAGTCGTTCGACGACGGTGACTGCTCGTACTCCCCTTATGACGATCCGCCGATGTTCATGTCGAGCGAGACGCGGTGGGAGTCGGAGGATGAAGACGACTCACCTGTTATCGATCTGCTGGCCGAGGTCCTCGCACAGGCGGTCGTTCAGCTCATCGAAGACGCTGCGGCTGCTGGGTTCGCATACGCTGCTCCCCGGGTCAAGAAATGGGCGGAAGAAACGGCGCTCCCATTCATCGTAGGCAAGCTGGGGAGTGTGAAAGGCAAACTTGACGGTGTCCGTGTGCCGTGGGGGAAGAAACAGGACCATGAGTCTGCTGTCGAC
>ERZ772960.1375-NODE-1375-length-19480-cov-10.527259_pt1 | contig 19480 bp, 16 predicted proteins | sample MGYA00580678_ERZ772960 | MGnify/ENA primary metagenome ERZ772960 (study PRJEB29015, sample SAMEA2737930) | human oral metagenome | biome: human oral; feature: human-associated habitat; material: dental | place: China | collected 2059 ... | reverse complement strand
TGCATGTGTTAAGCACGCCGCCAGCGTTCGTCCTGAGCCAGGATCAAACTCTCCGCTAAAGGGTTGCCCCTATCCGAGAGCCTGTTGGCTCAATACTTCATTCTTGTAAAAGAATTGTGTTTCGTTGACTAACATCAACGATGTTGCATCTGGCTTGTTAGATTTAATTCTAACATGTTTTGCATTGTGTAGTTTTCAGGGTACATCCTGCGCCATTCAGAGGCTTTCAGCGTTTTTCTCCGCTTTCGTTGCCCTCATCGGCGCGACTGTCATAATATAACACAGCCTGCTAAATCCGTCAAGCACTTTTTTCAATCTTTTTTGCTTTTCTTCTGCAGAGAGAGTTCGATCCCTACAGGCTGTAAGTAAAATTAAGTTCTGTACGCGCGGCAAGAAGAGGTGCAACGGCATCTTTCTCCGAGAGAACGACGGGAGGGATTGGCCACTTCACGCCAATCTCTGGGTCGTCCCAACGGATGTTCCCATCGCAGTCGGGTGCATAGAGATTATCCGCCTTGTACTGCACCTCGACATCATCGGTCAATGTGATGAAGCCATGTGCAAAGCCGCGCGGAATGAAGAGCTGCCGATAATTCTCAGCCGTGAGCTCCACGCCGACCCATTTTGCATAGGTCGGCGAGCCGCGCCGAATGTCGACAGCAACGTCGAAGATTGCACCGCGTGAGACGCGCAGGAGTTTTGCCTGTGCCATGGGGTTCAGCTGATAGTGCAGACCGCGCAGCGTCCCCTTCTGTGCGGAAAAGGAATGATTATCCTGCACAAAGTCAACGAAAATGCCTGCGTCCTCCATCTTCTTTTTTGACCAGCTCTCCATGAACCAGCCGCGTGCATCACCAAATACTTGAGGCTCGAGGATGCGGACACCCGCAAGCGCCGTTTCAATCACGTTCATATACGCTCCCTATACGTCCTTGATGAGTCGTTTCAAATAAACGCCATACTCGTTCTTCGCCAAGGGTTCGGCGAGGCGAAGCACCTGCTCGGCATCGATGTAGCCCATGCGGTAGGCAATCTCCTCGATGCAGGAGATCTTCAGTCCCTGCCGCGCCTGGATGGTCTGAACGAATGTCGCCGCCGAGAGAAGAGACTCATGCGTTCCCGTGTCGAGCCACGCATAGCCGCGCCGCAGGCGCTCAACGCGCAGCTTGCCCGCCGCGAGATATACCTTGTTCACGTCGGTGATCTCAAGCTCGCCGCGTGCCGAGGGGCGAATGCCGCGCGCAATCTCGACGATGTCACTGTCATAGAAGTACAGCCCTGTGACGGCGTAGTTCGACTTCGGCTCTTTGGGCTTTTCCTCAAGTGTGAGCGCATTTCCGTTCTCATCAAAGGAAACGACACCGTAGCGTTCAGGGTCGGACACGTAGTAGGCGAACACGGTCGCGCCATCGTCGCTGCGCACAGTGCGCTGCAGAACCTGCGCAAAATCGGAGCCGTAAAAGATGTTGTCGCCAAGTACGAGCGCGCAGCCCTCCCCCGCAACAAAGTCTGCGCCGATGATGAACGCCTGTGCGAGACCGTCGGGGCTTGGCTGCACGGCATACGAAATGGAGATGCCGAGCTGACTGCCGTCCCCGAGCAGTGACTGATAAAGTGCGTTGTCGTCCGGTGTGGTGATAATGAGGATGTCCCGAATCCCTGCAAGCATCAGCGTGCTCAGTGGGTAGTAGATCATCGGTTTGTCATAGATCGGCATAAGCTGCTTCGATACGACCTTTGTCAGCGGATAGAGCCGCGTCCCGGATCCTCCCGCAAGGATAATTCCCTTCTGAATCATTCCGTCACCTCTCTGCATTTTCTTTTTATTTTACGGCGTTTCACGATATAAGGCAAGCAAAACCTACTTCAAAAAGGATCTGTCTCCATATTTGGTAAATAGAGATTGAAGAATCTCTCCTTCCGATATATAATCAACGCTGACGCGCAAAGACGCAAATGCTGTCTGCTATAGGAGAACGATATGATGACTTCCATGAATTTCGCTGTGGGCGAGCCATTTCCACTGCCCGTGCTTGCACAGGCGGACGGCGGTATGTTCCAAGTGGACAGGAACGGCATGATGTTCCTGCTCCAACTCTCACGCACGGACGCGATTGCCGTTGAGGCTTTTCGCACGGGTGAGATCGAGCTTGCTGTGACGGAGGTGGATGGCATCCTCTTCCTTCTCTACCGCATTGACGGTATTTTCAAGGACGGCTGGGGCGACGCACCGCTCTCCCTCTCTCTCGTAAAGGAAGAACTGCTTCCCGACGAGGAGAGTCTTGCCGATCCGACCATTCATCTCTACCTCGTCGATACGAACTTAAAGATTCTGCTTGCGCAGCGAACGGCAAGCGTACCTGAGGAGTTCGCAGAGATGATACGCAAAAATGTACGCGCACAGATGGCTGCACCACCTTCGGCACTTGCATTCCAGAAAAAGGTCGCTGCCATCTGGGCGGAGAAATCCGCTGCCGATCTGCGTGCGATGGCAGCTGCAGCGCATACATTGCCTATGGCGCTTGAGAATGCCAAACTGCACTGAAAAGGGCACCTCTTCCAGCAAACAGCGGAAGGGGTGCCCTTTTTTACGAAACGTAGTACACGCGATTTGCGCGGCGTGCAGACGGCTTCGGCAGGTCGCCATCGGCGTAGCCGAGCGCACAATGTCCGACACCGATATAGTCGCCCTCAATACCTATCTTTTTCAGCAGTTCCTTGTAGTAAGGCTCCTCAAACGCCTCTTTTGCTCGATTGATCCAGATCGTCCCAAGACCAAGCGCATGTCCCGCGAGCATGAGGTTGCCGAGAACAAGGCTGCCGTCCTCAACAGGTGTATGCCCCTCCTTCGGTGCGAGCACCATGAGAATGACAGGGGCACCGTAGAAGGGATCAAAGCCTTCCTTCCAGCCACCAATGCGGCAGTTATCGCGTGCAATCTGCTCCCTGAGCGCGGGGTTCGTCACGGCAACAATGATGGCTTCCTGTTTTCCCTTTCCACTGGCAGCGTAGAGTCCCGCCTCGATTACCTCATCAATAAGCTTCTGCGGTACGGCATCCGGCTTAAATTTCCGAATGCTGCGGCGTTCGATGATGTCTTTGACTGTGGTGTTCATACGGTCCGTCTCCTTCCAATGATCTCTTTTACAATACGAGCGACCAATGCTGTCCGTGCAAACGGTGTGATGATGTAATATCCGTCGATATACGGCTCAATATCCTTTGCAATTTCGAGCGACAGCTTCACGGCAAGTTCCTCTGCTTCCGCACGGTCAAGTCCGTGATAGGCGTTTATGATACGCTCCTCAACGTGAATGCCGGAGATTTCGCTGTCCATAAAGCGCGCGTTGCGCTCGCTGACGACGGGCATAATGCCGCCGAGGATGAGTGCGCCCGGCAAGGTATCGCGTGCTGTACGCAGGTTCTCCTTTGCCCGTGTGCTCAGAACAGGCTGTGTGAAGAACCCCACAATGCCTGCCTCCACTTTTTTCTTCGCAAGCCCGAGCTGGGACGGAAAATGTGCGGCGTTGACATTGAGCGCTCCGAATACGTGGAACGGTACGACATCACCACGCTCGCCCAGATTCTTGATGAATGTGGACAGCTTGCGCGAGTTGAACTGATAGACGCTCTTTACCTCGTCGCGCTCCGCCGTCGGGATCGGATCACCCGTAATCGCGATCATATTGTGGATGCCCTCGGCACTCAGCCCGAGGAGGATGGACTTGATTGCATTGAGGTTGCGGTCACGGCAGGTCATGTGCGGAATCGGTTCGAGTCCGAGGCTGCGGTAAACACGCCCCGCAAGCATCGCCGCATCCATACGTGCACGTGCAATGGGGTTGTCCGCAATCGTAATGGCGTGAACGCCCGCCTCCTTTAATTCCTGCGCTCCTGCCATGAATTTATCCGCATTGCCGGTCTCCGGCGGATCCAGTTCGACAGCAATGGGTATTTTTCCCGTTTGCAGCGCCTCAAAAAAAGGGCTGCGTACGGGCACAAGTTCTGTGCGCTTCTGCTGGACGTGCACCCCCTCAGCCGCAGTTCCGCCTTCAAGCGCCTTGCACAGCGCGTGAATATACTCCGGTGTCGTACCGCAGCAGCCACCGACGATAGCGACCCCCTCGCGCACAAGGGCGGCAAGCCCCTCACCGAAGTAGTCCGGAGCACTCTCGTAGAAGGTGCGCCCGTCAACAATGATCGGATGCCCTGCATTCGGCATGAGGGAAAGCGGCAGAGGGCATGTCCCGATGATGTGTACGAGTTCCTTCATCGCCTGAACGCCGCTGACACAGTTAAAGCCGACCGCATCAATATATCCGCTCGACGCTGCCTCGCGCACAAGTTCCTCCACAAAGAAACCGTCGCGCGTATAGCCCCCGGAGAATGCGGAGAACGAGGTCAGGACAAACGCATCAGGCACAACCTGCTTGATATGTGCCGCTGTCTCGACCAGCCCCTCCGTGGAGGAGTTGGTCTCAAAGAGGAAGTTCTTTGCTCCGAGTGCAAGAAAGGTATCGACAAGAAATCGGTATTCCTCAGCGATGTCTGCGGGCGGCAGCCCCGTAACAGGTCCGATGTCAGCAAAGATATATGCGCCAAACGGCTCTGCGGCGCGCGTGGCAAGCTCCCAACCTGCTCGCAGGATCCCCTGCACGAGTGCCTCTTCGCCCTGATAGACGATGCGGTTCGCCGCAAATGTATTGGTCTTGATTGCCTGCGCGCCTGCACGCAGGTATTCCGTATGGATCGCCTCTACAACAAGCGGCGTTTCAACGTTGGCAAGTTCCACGCCCTTGCCGCGCGTATGCGTCTTTTGCGCATAATAGGTACCCATGCCGCCATCAAAGATGAGCGGCTCTTTCTTTATATGTTCCCGTATATCCACGCGCTCCTGCGCCATATTCATAAGCCTCCTTGCTGCCAGTCGCTATCCCAATACGCGGCGTGCGATCTCGACAATGCTGCGCGCATCTCCTGCATAGTAATCCGCGCCGATCTCCTTCGCATAGTCCTCGGTCAGCACAGCGCCGCCGACAACGGTCTCGCAGGGATGTCCCGCCTCGTGCAGTGCCTCAATGGTCTTTTTCATCGCCGTGACCGTCGTCGTCATGAGCGCCGAAAGCCCGATCAGTCCGACCTTCTTTTCGATGGCGACCTCCACAACGCGCTGGATGGGCACATCACGACCGAGATCGATGATCTGGTAGCCGTAGTTCTCGAGGACGACCTTCACAATGTTCTTGCCGATGTCGTGGATATCCCCCTCCACCGTCGCGAGGATGATTTTTCCCTTTGAGACGCCCTGCCCTTCCTCGGCGAGGCGTACTTTGATGAGTTCAAGACCCGCCGTTGCCGCATTCGCCGCATTGATGAGCTGCGGCAGGAAGATGATCTCCTTCTCGTAGCGGTCGCCCACGATGTCAAGCGCGGGGATGACCTTCTCCTGTATGATCTCCATCGGCGCCATCTCCGTGAGGAGTTTGCGCGTAATACGCTCCGCATCGTCACTGAGTCCGCGAATGATCGCGTCCATCAGAGGATCGACCTCGACCGCACTGTCCGCTGCGGCGGTCTGTACCGCCCCCGCCGCCTCATCGCCCGTAATGCCGAGTTCCTTGCGGCGGCGCATCTCCGCCTGCTCGGGAGCAAACCGCTCGATGTAGGCGGCGCAGTCCACATCCTCTCCTGACACGGCACGGAAGGACACAACAGCATCCATGACGCCCTTCGTGTTCGGATTGATGATCGGGAAATCCAGCCCGACGTGCATCGCCTGTATGAGGAAGTTCTCCGTCATGTGCCCACGTGCGGGCAATCCGAACGAAATATTGCTGACGCCGAGCGCGCAGTGGAGCCCGAGGCGCTCATGCACCTCGCGCACGGCGCGCAGGGTCTCCATCGCCTGCTCCTGCTGTGCTGAGACCGTGAGGGTCAGGCAGTCGATGATGATGTCCTCGCGGTCAAGGCCGTACTTTTCTGCCTCCGCAACAATGTGCTCGGCGATGGCGACACGCTGTGCCGCCGTCTCGGGGAGCCCGCGCTCATCCATCGCGAGACCGAGTACCGCCGCACCGTAGTGTTTTGCAAGCGGGAAGATGGCATCCATGCGCTCGCGCTCGCCGCTGACCGAGTTGATGATGACGCGCCCGTTTGTCACGCGCAGCGCCGCCTCAATCACCTTTGGATTCGCCGAGTCGATCTGGAGCGGCAGGTCGACAACGCTCTGTACCGCCTTGACAACGTACGGAATGATCTTTTCTTCGTCCACGCCCTGTGCGCCGACGTTGATATCAAGCACCTGCGCCCCCGCCTCCTGCTGCGAGATGGCAAGCTTCTTGATGTAGCCGTAGTCCTCCTCGAGGAGCGCCTGTTGGAGGCGCTTCTTGCCCGTCGGGTTGATGCGCTCGCCGATGACGTTGAGCTTGCCGTACTCCGCAACGCGCCCCGGGGAGGCGATTCCCTTGCGCTTCTTCCGCACGGGGCGCTCCGATGCACCGTCTGCGACAGCGGTCGAAAGTGCACGGATAAAGTCGGGGGTCGTGCCGCAGCAGCCGCCCATAATAACTGCACCGCGCTGTGCAAACGCTGTCATCTCGCGTCCGAAGTCCTCCGCTGTCATCTCGTACGCGCCCGTGCGCGGGTCAGGAAGTCCCGCGTTCGGCTTTACAATGATCGGCAGATCCGTCCACTCCATAAGCTCATCTACAATCGGGACAAGCTCCACGGGACCGAGCGAGCAATTGACGCCGAGGGCTGAAACGCCGAGCGCGTCAAGCGTGACCGCAACGGACGGGACGGCAGCACCGAGGAAGGTGCGCCCGTTCTGCTCGAACGTCATCGTCACCCAGATCGGCAGCTTCGTATGCTCCTTTGCCGCCAGCACCGCCGCCTTGACCTCATAGAGATCGGTCAGCGTCTCAAAGATCACAAGGTCGGCGCCCGCCTCCTCGCCCGCAGTCACCATCTCGCGGAAAAGCTCGTAGGCATCCTCAAACGAGAGCGTGCCGAGCGGCTCGACCAGTTCCCCAATGGGGCCGATGTCGAGTGCAACGCGCACGCCCGTGACGCCGGAGTTCTCTGCCGCACGGCGCGCAGTCGCGACGTTCGCAGCAATCACCTCTGCTACCGTCTTTCCCGTACCGACGAGCTTGTGTCCGTTTGCGCCAAAGGTATTGCTGTAGATGACGCGGCTGCCCGCCGCGATGTAGTTGCGGTGAACCTCCTCGATTACATCGGGATGCTCCATGCCGAAGAGTTCGGGGCGCTCCCCCGGCGCAAGCCCGCGTGCCTGCAGCTCCGTTCCCATGCCCCCGTCCAGTATAATGATATCGTTCATTCCATATCTCCCATATTTTTCATATCGTTATTGTGTTTTTGCCCCTTCCCTGCACCTGCGTCCCGCCTTGCGGAACGGACAGTTGCGGAACATGAGGCAGTGTTCGCAGTCCGGCGGCCGATGCGGCTGCGGGGTGCGCGCAATCCCCATGATCGCCGTCACGGACTTGCGCGGCACCATGATCGTGGTCGGCGTCAGCGAGACGCCGACACGCCGCGTCATGTCGAGCAGTGCAAAGAATTTCGGCTGCTCCGTGATCGGCAGGTCGCCGTAGCCGGGGCTGAACCGATCCGTCAGATAGCGCCCCTCCGCCTCGATGGCACTGCGCATATCGCTCTCGAAGTTGTTGCATATATTCTCGATCGCCGTACTCGCGCACGCGTCCATGATCACCGAGTCAGCGGCATTCGTCACCTCATAGCGCATCATCAGCCGCTCGACACCGGGGCCGAGCGTCGCTCCGAAGAGCACAGCCTCCTCACATGGTGCGAGCATCTGCGGGATATCCTTGCCCGCAAATGTAACGCCGAGCACAGCGCCGTCCACAAGCGGTGCCTGCCGATACGTGAGGCGCGGCGTCGCTGCGGCGAGCACCTCATCCGTACAGCGCTTGATCTGCGCCGCGATCTCCTCCGTCAGCTCCTGCCCGCGGAATCCAAGATACTTTAGAATTTCGTTCATATTCAGCGTTGTAAAACGCGGTTCAAACATAATCTCTCCTATTTCGCTGCCAACGAACCATATAATACACAGGATAAGAGATTATATCACATTCGCGCAGTCCTCACAAATACACTTTTGTCATATAACGATATGTGTGCTATAATACTGCCCTGTCATTTTCTTGCAAAATTCTTTTTCAAGGGGGAAATGGAATGATCAAAGAAGCAATCAAAAAGGTCGTGGGCAAGCAAGATCTCACCTACGACGAAGCATACGCGGTCATGAACGAGATCATGTCGGGCGAAACCACGGCAGTCGAGAACGCCGCCTATCTCGCGGCGCTGTCCACAAAGAGCAGCGGCATGGAGACCATCGCAGAGATCTCCGGCTCTGCGGCGGCCATGCGCGAGCATGCGGAGCGCGTAGAGCACGATATGGATGTCATCGACATTGTCGGCACGGGCGGCGATCACTCCGGCAGCATCAACGTTTCGACGACTGCCTCGTTCCTTGCGGCGGCGGCAGGACTCAAGGTCTGCAAGCACGGCAACCGCGCTGCATCCTCATGGAGCGGCACAGCAGACTGCCTCGAGGCACTCGGTGTAAACATTGACCAGTCACCCGAAAAAGTCCGCGAGGAACTGGCTGCCGTCGGCATGGCGTTTCTCTTTGCTCAGCGCTATCATCAGTCCATGAAGCACGTCGGGGCAATTCGCCGCGAACTGGGCATCCGCACGGTGTTCAATATTTTGGGACCACTCACGAATCCCTCACGCCCCGCCTATATGCTCCTGGGCGTCTACGGTGAGCATCTACTGCGCCCGCTCGCAAAGGTACTGCCGGATCTCGGCGTAAAGCGTGCACTCATCGTTCACGGAACGGACGGCATGGATGAGATCTCCGTCGGCGCACCGACGAAGATTTACGAAATCACGAACGGTGCGGAGAGCGCATACGAGATCCGCCCCGAGGACTTCGGCATCAGCCTCGCATCCAAGGAAGCGATTCGCGGCGGCAAGCCCGACGAGAACGCTGCCGTCACGCGCGGCATCCTCAGCGGCGAGATCACGGACGCACGCGCGGATGTCTGCCTCCTGAACGCAGGTGCCGCCATCTACATCGGCGGTGCCGCCCCCTCCATCGCGGACGGCATTGCGGCAGCACGTCAGACCATCACGAATGGCACGGCACTTAAGAAACTTGAGGATTTCATCAAGATCTCCCAATAGCCGAAAGGAGTTTACATCGATGCAGACACTTGAACATCTCAGTAATTTTGTCTCTCGCTACATGGCATTATTCGTCATTCTCATCGCGGGTATTTCACTCTTCCAACCATGGACATTTATTTGGACGGTTCCCTGGATCACAATTCTGCTCGGCATTGTCATGTTCGGCATGGGTATGACACTGCGCTTTGAGGACTTTAAGCTCGTCCTGCAGCGTCCGCGCGACGTGTTCATCGGCACAGTCGCGCAGTTCGGCATTATGCCGCTCCTTGCTTGGGCGTTGGCGCACGCCTTCTCACTCCCGCCCGAGCTTGCGGCGGGCGTCATCCTCGTCGGCACCTGCCCCGGCGGCACCTCGTCCAACGTCATGACCTATCTCGCACGCGGCGATGTGGCGCTCTCCGTCTCCATGACGATGGCATCCACCATCCTCGCTCCGATCATGACCCCGCTTCTCACACTCTGGCTGGCAGGTCAGTGGATTGACATACCGGCGGGGAAAATGATGATCTCCATCGCGCAGGTCGTCATTGCACCGATCCTCCTCGGCATCCTCATCAATCATTTCTTTGAACGCCCCGTACAAAAAGTAGTCAAGGTACTCCCGCTCATCTCGGTCATTGCCATCGTTCTCATCGTCGGCGGCGTCGTCGCGGCAAATGCGGGGCGTATCATCGAAACGGGCGCACTCATCATGCTCGTCGTCATGTGCCACAATCTCCTCGGTTATGCACTCGGCTTTGTCGTCGCAAAGGTACTGCGTATGGACATCGCAAAGGTCAAGGCAGTCTCCATCGAGGTCGGTATGCAGAACTCGGGACTTGCGACCTCCCTGGCTCTCCTCCACTTCGGTGCGGCGGCTGCGATCCCGGGCGCACTCTTCAGTGTATGGCACAACATCTCGGGATCACTTGCCGCAAACTACCTGTCCAGTCGCATGAAAAAATCCGACTGACGAAATTATTCCAAATAAATCCTCCAAAAGTCTTAGGACTTTTGGAGGATTTATTTTATTTATGTTGAATTATATTTATCTGTAAAGAAGCGTTCTGCGTTTCCCATGATATACTACTAGAGAGGTGACGGAATGAAACTAAAGTCAAAGATGCTCCTGTGGATTGGAACGCCTCTCGTCGTGATTTTTACCGCGATGGCAGTGTTCTCCTACTGGGAAGCAAGCGACATGATCGAAAAAGCTACGGAACGCGAGATGAGTGCGCTCTCGGAGTTCCATGCCGAGGAGGTTAACCGCATGGTCGAGGGACCGAAGGGGATCCTCGAAGGCGTCGGTCGTGTATGGTCGACGAATATGCCGACAGATGAGCGTTTTCTTGAAACAGCCAAGGACTTCACTTCACGCCCAGACATTGATTCCATCTATATGGGTTTCCCGCGCGAGACAAACCGTCCCTTCCTCTACAGCGAGGAGGGAATCGTACCACTGAACGAGTTCGACGCAACGAGCCGTCCATGGTACAAACTCGCCGAATCCAAAGAGGGCGTGCAGCTCAACGAGGTCTCCACGAACGAGCGCACCGGCAAGTCGACGCTTGCCCTGAGCCGCGCCATTCGTCACGAAGGGCGCCTGCTCGCCGTGATGGGGCTCGAGACCAATTTCTCCGACATTCAGAATATCGTCGCAAAGATCAAGATCCGGGAGCATGGCGCCGCATTCCTTCTCGATGAACAGGGACGCTTCATCTACCACTCTGCGCTCGGACTCGACGACAATGTGCACGCACAGGGCGAGGAAGACGCACGCCGCCTCCTCTCAAAGGAGCCTATTTTCTTTACCAACACATACGCAGGTGTTGAGAATTACTACGCCGTCCATCCGGTCGGCACAACGGGCTGGTCACTCGTCCTCTTCGTACCGAAGGACGAAGTGCTCGCCGATGTGAACAATCTCAAGTGGGCAATGATCATTGGGCTCATTGTCTCCCTCGCTCTGATCGGCGGTCTGCTCTATAAGATTTCCGACTCGATTGCGGGACCGCTTGAGAATATGGCAGGGGCAGCGCAGGAGGTTGCAAAAGGGAATCTTGGCATCATCCCGCCCCAGATGGAGCGCGACGATGAGATCGGGCAGCTCCACAACTCCCTGCTCACCATGGTCAAAAATCTGCGCGAACTCATCCAAAAGACGGCGCAGACCTCCGAGCAGCTCGCCGCGGCCTCTGAGGAGCTGACCGCTTCGGCAGATCAATCAGCGCAGGGCGCGCAGAGCGCAGCCGAGGCGATCGTCAAGATCACAGGCAGTACGGTGGAGCAGAACGAAGTCGTCGACCAGTCCTTTAAGACCGTCGATGGCATTACCCACGCGATCAATGACATCACAAACGGGATCTCAGACGTCTCTGCCGCTACCCATCGCGCTGAAACAGCAACGGTAGAGGGACAGCAGGGACTTGGCATCGCCGTCAAGGGGATGGATGTCCTCAATCAGAGCGCACAGGATGTCTCCGATGCCGTCACTGCACTCTACGAGAGTTCCAAGCGCATCTCCGAAATCGTCGAGATGATCACCGAAATCGCGGGACAGACGAACCTCCTTGCACTCAACGCAGCCATCGAGGCGGCACGCGCGGGAGAACAGGGACGTGGCTTCGCCGTTGTCGCCGAGGAAGTCAGAAAGCTCGCCGAGCAGTCCGAAACGGCGGCGCAGGAGATCACAGGTCTCATCACCGAAAACGCAAACCGTATTGAGGACACGTTCAAGGTCATGCAGCAGCAGAAGGAACACGTCGGTGAGGGCGTCAAGCAGGTCAATCAGGCGGGTGAGCAGTTCGACCGCATCGCGGGCGTTGTAAACGAACTCACCGAAAAAGTGGATGCGATCCTGCAGAGTACCGAGGGAATCAAGGCGGGCAGTGAGAACATGATGAGCTCAGTCAAAGCTGTTCAGAAGGTCTCGAACGCCGTCCACACGGAGGCAGAGAACGTCTCTGCCGTCTCCGAACAGCAGGCAGCCTCCATGCAGGAGATTGCGGCATCCAGTCAGACACTGGCACAGCTTGCACAGGATCTGCAGCGGATCGTCGGGGGCTTTAAACTCTAAAGAAGCACAGAATATAAGGGGATGTTGTACGATGCACTCGTACAACATCCCCTTCTTCGTCCCCCCTCTATCGGCACGTGAGGTGGTAAACTATAGGAAGCACTGATAAATTCAGCACTACCATCTTGACGCATCTTTTTTGCCCGCACTTCGGCGGAAAATCCTCCACAGAGCACCACTCTGCGTCCGGTTTTCCGCCTTGTTCGGACGAAAAAATCTACGCCAATCTGGCAGACTTCATTTTATCAGTGATTCCTATAAAACGCCAGAATGGAGTTTTCGTCCTTTTGCGCCGCTTCCACATTGATCGCGGGATAGTTTTTCGCCAGAGGAATCCAAGGCTTTTTCGTGGAAAAGCCTGCGTATTGCTGGGCAGACCACTGCATCGGAGCGCGACCATTGTCACGGGAGCGGGCGGCCAGAATCCTCAAGGCATCCGCCTCCGCTACGCCCTGCTCCAAAAGGGTGCGATACGGCCACGCCCCGCTCCTTCCAAAACCGCACCACATTGGCGAGTTCTTCCCGCACGTTTGGATTCGTCCAATCCAAATCCGGCTGACTTACATCGTGCAAATGCAGATACCATGCCCACATGGAGCAGAATCTCCACGCCGTTCGAGAGCGTCATGCCCACCGCATGGCGGGAATCCTCCATCAGCATCATGATTTTGCTGGAGACCGGGGCGCAAAGCGTTTCGCTGACGGGGCGGATCGCCAGCCCCTCGCCGACAATGCCTTCTAAGAAAACACCGTCGCCCACTTCTTTGAGAGAAATTACCTCCCCGTCCAGGAACGCCGTGAAGTCATGCTCGCTTTCCATTGCGTTTCCTGTCACATTCTCCTCTGCAGCGACGGTCTCTGCTGCTTCGGGCCGTGCCTGCTTGTCGATGCCCTTCTTTTTGCCCACAATAACCGTCAGGACAAAGGGCACTGCAATGGCGACCATCATAGCCATTGCAAACGTGGGCATGGTCTGTGGCTGCATGGAGAGAATGCCGGGGATGCCGCCCATCTTTCGCACCACCGACCAGCAGATGCCGACGGGTATGCCCACATGGAATACCGCCTCGCCGATGAGCCAGAGAAAATGATCCACGCCCGCCCAGAATTGGCTCAGCTCCACCAAGGTCTTGGTTCCGTTCTCGAACAGGTAAAGCTGATCGATGCAGTTGCGGAAACCGAGGATAAGTCCCCCGGTGATGATCGCGGGAATGAGCGGTGCGAAAATCTCTGCGGCGATGGCCGCTGCCCGCAATCACTTTCAGGCGGTTACCCGCGTCATACATTTCGCCGAGGGCGTTGTGGATGAAAAAACTTCACAAAAAACAGGGCTTCCCTTGGGCAGCGACATCTATGATGTGCGCCGCATCCGCTATCTGGATGGAAAAGCCCTGATTCTGGATATCAATCTGTTTTTGCGTGAGGCAGTGCCCGATCTCACCCCGGAAATTGCTTCCCACTCCATCTATGACTACATAGAAAACGATCTGGGCATGGTCATCATCACCAGCCGCCGCCGCATGACGGTGGAGTATGCTGCCGATTTGGATATGCACTGGCTGGAAATGGGAGACTACAACTGTCTGGCCGTAGTCAGTGGGAGAGCGTACAATGCCGAGGGCATACAGTTCGAGTATACGCAGTCCCGCCATCACCCGGAGTATTTCTGCTTTGAGGACACGGCGATCCGGAGAAGACCACGATAAATGCCGTTCGCCTCGCAGCACTCCTTTGCGCCGCTACTTCGTCAGCCGACTGCCGCGCTGCAGTTTGTCGAGGTAGCGGCGCGTTTCGTGGACGACGATACCCGACAGTGCGATGAGGGCGATGAGGTTCGGGATCGCCATGAGTCCGTTGACGATGTCGGCGAGCACCCAGATCGCCTCAAGCTTCAGGAATGCGCCACACGCGATGAGCGCGATGAAGACGATGCGGTACGGCAGGATGGCACGCACGCCTGCGAGGTAGAGCACGGCACGCTCGCCGTAGTAGTTCCAGCCGAGGATGGTGGTGAACGCGAAGAGTGCGAGGGAGATGGTGAGCAGTGCGCCGCCGATGCTGCCGTAGAGGCTCGTAAATGCCACGCCCGTCATCGCCGCGCCCGCCGCGTCGCCGTGCCATGCGCCCGTGAGGACGAGGACGAGTCCCGTCATGGAGCAGATGATGATGGTGTCGATGAATGTCCCCGTCATGGAGATGAGCCCCTGCTCGGCGGGTTCCTTCGTCTTTGCCGCTGCCGCCGCGATCGGGGCGGAGCCGAGACCGGATTCGTTCGAGAAGACGCCGCGTGCGATGCCGTTCTGCATCGCCATCATGACGGTCGAGCCGGCAAATCCGCCCGCTGCCGCCGTGCCCGTGAAGGCACTGTCGAGGATGAGCGCGATTGCCGCAGGGATCTCACCGATGTGCATGAGGATGATCCCCGCGCAGATGACGATGTAAAGCACCGCCATAAATGGGATGATGCGCGCAGAGACCTCGGCGATGCTGCGGAGGCCGCCGATCGTGATCGCCGCGATGAGCACCGTGAGCGCGATGTCGGTCACAATGCGCGAGATGCCGAAGGAGATCTCCACCGAGTCGACAATGGCGTTGACCTGCGGGAAGGTGCCGATGCCGAAGAACGCGACCAGCACGGTCGCCACCGCGAAGAAGCCCGCGAGCGGACGGTACTTCTCTCCCATGCCGTTGCGGATGTAGTACATGGGACCGCCCGCGATCTCGCCGCGTTCGTCCGTCGTGCGGTACTTCACGGCGAGCAGCCCCTCGGCGTATTTCGTCGCCATGCCGAAGAACGCCGCCATCCACATCCAGAAAATAGCGCCGGGGCCGCCGACCTTGACCGCCGTCGCAACGCCGACGATGTTGCCCGTGCCGATGGTCGCGGCGAGCGCAACGCAGAGCGCCTTGAAACTCGAGATGTCGCCCGCGCCCCGGTTCTTTGCCCGCAGGATCAGCGAGAGTGCGCGCGGCAGCTGCACGACCTGAAGGAGTGAGAGGCGGATCGTCAGCAGGATGCCCGTCCCGACGAGCAGGGTGATGAGCGGAACGCCCCAGAGAAATGAGTCGATGGCGTTCAGCATGGGAAGAAATGATTCCATGTCCATACCTCCAAAAATGAAAATATGAATTATTTTACCATGATAAAGGGCTAAATGTCCATGTATACATGATCGTATCTTATCAACGTTTTCTTCATCCTTGCAGGACTTTCGGACTAGACGGCGAATCAGAACAGGAGAAAGCTCGGGAGGAGGAGTTACCATGTCCATCATTGCCGCCTATGTTCTGCCCCATCCGCCGTTGCTCCTGCCGGAGATCGGCAAGGGCGAGGAAAAGAAAATCCAGCTGACGAGCAACGCGTACGAACGCGCGATCAAGGAGGCCGCCGATTTTCAACCCGATACCGTGATAATCGCCAGTCCCCATACGGTCATGTACGCCGACTACTTTCACATTGCACCGGACGAGGAGGCATCGGGCAGCTTTGCACAGTTCGGCGCGCCCGAAGTCGCGGTGACGGCGCAGTATGACACGGTGCTCGCCAAGGAGATCGCGGCAGAGGCGGCGGCAGAGGGGATCGAGGCAGGTCCCGTCGGCGGACGGAACGCCGCGCTCGACCACGCCGTCATGATCCCGCTGTACTTCCTGTACGCCCATACAAGGGACTTCCGCGTCGTGCGGCTCGGCATCTCGGGGCTGTCACCGCTGGTGCACTACAAGTTCGGCAGATGTATCGCACGCGCCGCACAGACACTCGGACGGCGTGCGATCTTCATCGCGAGCGGCGACCTCTCGCACAAGCTCACGCCCGAGGGACCGTACGGCTTTGCACCCGAGGGGCCGCGCTTCGACAAGGCGTGCATGAAGTACCTTGAGGAGGGCGACTTCCTAAAGCTCCTGCGCATGGATGCAGCCGTTTACAAGGCGGCGGCGGAGTGCGGGCTGCGCACGTTCTGGATCATGGCAGGTGCGCTCGACGGGCAGGCGCTCAAGATCAAGAAGCTCTCCTATCAGGGACCGCTTGGCGTCGGCTACGGCGTTGTATCCCTCAGGGTAACGCGCGAGGATCCGCGGCGCAGCTTCGCCGAGCGCTATGAGCTGCTTGAGCGGCGGGCACAGGAGGAGCGTCGTGCCGCCGAGGACGACTATGTACGGCTCGCACGCCGCGCCATTGAGACGATTGTCGCGACGGGCAAGCCCGCAGAACGCCCTGCAGGGCTGCCGCCCGAGATGGGCGCACGTGCGGGTGTCTTCGTCTCGCTCAAAAAGGACGGGGAGCTGCGCGGCTGCATCGGCACGTTCGAGCCCACGACGAAGAACATCGCGGAGGAGATTTTGCAAAATGCCGTCTCTGCGGCGCTGCGCGACCCGCGCTTTCCACCCGTCACGGAGAAGGAACTGGACGCGCTCGTCTACTCCGTCGATGTGCTGACGGAGCCGGAACTCGTCGCAGGGGCGAATGATCTCGACGTAAAAAAGTACGGCGTGATCGTCGAGTACCGTGCGCGCAAGGGACTGCTGCTCCCCGATCTCGCGGGCGTCGACACGGTGGAGGATCAGCTGCGCATCGCACGTCAAAAGGGAGGAATCCCCGCCGATGTGCCCATCCGTATCTGGCGCTTTACCGTCGAGCGGCACACCTAGGACGATGGAGACGATGGACAGCACAGGCGGCGCACATCCGGCTGCGGACGGGCGCCTCACCTGCACCCTCTGCCCCCATGCCTGCCGCCTGCGCACGGGCGAAACGGGCTTCTGCCGCGCGCGCTGGAACGATGGAGGTATCATCCGCGCGAAGAACTACGGGCGGCTCACTGCCCTCGCGCTCGATCCGATTGAGAAGAAGCCGCTCTATCATTTTTATCCCGGCAGCTGCATCCTCTCCGTCGGCAGCTTCGGCTGCAACCTCGCCTGTCCCTTCTGTCAGAATGCAGGCATCGCGATGGCGGACGACACCGCCGAGACGGAGTACGTCGCGCCCGCACGGCTCGCCGCACTTGCAGAGGAGCTGCGCCGTCAGCCGCGCGGCAATCTCGGCGTTGCCTTTACGTACAACGAGCCGCTCATCGGCATCGAGTACATCATGGACACGGCTCCCCTTCTGCACGCGGCGGGGCTTGCCGTCGTCCTCGTGACGAACGGCATGATCTCTGCGGAGCCGCTCATGCGCCTCCTGCCGCACGTCGATGCCATGAACATCGACCTCAAGGGCTGGCGGGCGGACTTCTATCGGTGGCTCGGCGGCGATCTTGAGACGGTAAAGACGACCATCACACGCGCGGCAAAGGCTCACGTCCACGTCGAGGTGACGACCCTCATCATCCCCGATCACAACGATGCGGCGGAGGACATGGACGCCGAGGCGCGCTGGCTCGCCTCCCTCTCCCCCGCGATTCCTCTTCACATCAGCCGCTATTTCCCGCGCCACCGTCTGAGCACACCGCCGACGCCCATCACGGACATTGACCGCCTCACAGAGATCGCACGGCGGCATCTGCGCCACGTCCACCGCGGAAACTGCTGAGAGCGCCACGGAAAGCACGGGTCAACCAATCAAAGGAGATGATCGAATGGCAACACGGAAAGTACTGTCCGCCCTGATCACAGCCATAACGGCGGCGGGGATTCTGTGCACGATGCCCGCCGGACAGGCGGCGGAGCAGGTGCGCCCTGCAGCGGAGCCACGGGTCAGCCGCTCCGATCCGCCTGCGCAGACAGCGGCCGCGCCCGCGTTCGCCATGGTTCGCACGGGAGGAAAGTGGGGTGCCGTCAACGCCGATGGCGCACTCATCATCCCCACGGCATACGACGAGATCGCCCCATACGCGGAGGGCTATTTATCCGTCCGACAGGGGCGCAAGTGGGGCATCATCCGAAGCGACGGCACTCTCATCGTGCCCGTTTCGTATCAAAAGATCGAGCCCATGGCAGAAAACACGATTGTCGTACAGGACTCGAAGGACAACTACGGCGCATACGATTCTGCGGGAAACCTCCTGATTCCGGTCGCACATCGCTACGTCAGCCCGTTCTATGACGGCATCTCCTGCGTGGAGCAGAAAAATAAGAAACGCGTCTTTTACCGCCGCAACGGCAGCCTCCTCACAAACGATAGATACGAGGAGGCACTGCCCTTCTCCGAGGGGCTTGCCGCCGTCACAAAGAAAAAGAAGCACTCCGGCTTCATCGACACGAGCGGGACAGAAGCGATACCATGTACCTACGAAAGTACGCAGAGTTTTCAGGAGGGGCTTGCCGCCGTCATGGTGAAGGGAAAGTGGGGCTTTATCGATCGGAGCGGTGCATTTGTCATCAAGCCTCAGTTTCGCAGCACGGCAATTCACGGCTTCAGCGATGGTCTGGCGATGGTGAAGGAGAAAAAGGGCTGGAGCATCATTGACCGAAGCGGGAAAAAACTGTTCAAAACGCGCTATGAGGAGATCGGTCCGTTCGAGGACGGCCTTGCCGAGGTGTATCGAGAGACCCGCACCGCGAATATCGGCGGCTTTCTCCTCAAGGGGCTTGTCATTGTCAAGCATCTGCCGACATTCGGCAGGGACATCGAGATGTTCGATGAGAAGCTCAAACGCGGCTACATCGACCGCACAGGTGCCGAGGTGATCTCGACGAAGCACGACTATATCGCCGCATTTGAGGACGGTATGGCGCCTGTCCGTATGCGGGGGAAATGGGGCATCATCAGCCGTACGGGCGCCTATATCGTGCCGCCTCATTTCAGTGCGATCCGCCGCTTCTCCGAGGGGATGGCGGCGGTGCGGTACGGGGATCAGTGGGGATATGTTGACCGCAGCGGTGCAGTTGTCATCGCCACCGTATATGAGGATGCAGCCGACTTCCACGAGGGGCTTGCCGCTGTTCGGCAGGACGGCAGCCCCTTCTTCATCGACCGGACGGGACAGAGCCCCTTCCGCGTGCCGACCACGATCACCGCGGTCGGAGACTTTGCGGCGGGGCTTGCCCCGGTCAAAAAGGGTGAGAAGTGGGGCTTTATCGATAAGACGGGCACGCTTGTCATGGATCCGATTTACGATGCGGCAGAGACCCTGCCGTGAGTGCATCTGCCCAGACTTTTCCCCCTCCATCCGCCCTCACCAACATCTAATGACATAAAATATAGGAATCGCTGATAAAATGAAGTCCGTCAGATTGGCGTAGATTTTTTCGTCC
>ERZ772960.1370-NODE-1370-length-19511-cov-9.759354_pt1 | contig 19511 bp, 6 predicted proteins | sample MGYA00580678_ERZ772960 | MGnify/ENA primary metagenome ERZ772960 (study PRJEB29015, sample SAMEA2737930) | human oral metagenome | biome: human oral; feature: human-associated habitat; material: dental | place: China | collected 2059 ... | reverse complement strand
ACTACGACTTCGAGCACCTCCCAGTCACACCACCACACACCGATCTTGTTTAATTTCAGCCATACCATCCACGCCGCACAGGAGTGCGAGGCCGATGTCGCCTTCCTCGTCCTAGGAGGGGCTCCGGATAAGCCGGGCGCCAAGGCCTGGGTGTCGGAGAGCGTCAGTCTGGTGAACGTTGCGACCTGTCGTGCTAAACGTCGTATTTACGTGATCGGGGATTGGGAGATGTGGTCGAATTTCCCCTATTTTAGGGATTCTTACGAGGTTCTGGGGCGTGTCCCCGATAAGGGGGTTAATGACCCTCGGCAGCGAGAGGCGGCGGGGTGTCTTGCGTGAGTTCTGGGGTGCTTATCATTGTTCATTCTTCCGAATCGCACTGAACTGGGCCGGATTCGACATGAATCATGCGGAATCTCATGACGTCCTGTTCGCATCGAGCGCCCCGTAAATCGTGACCTTGCCTTAATCAGCCGACTTCTCGTCAACTTCCTGCCAAGTTCCCGCCAACTTTGTTTTCCTGCCCACGGTTGGTATGATCTGGCCGGTCGCGCGCCGACGCGTGAGGACCCGCTCGAGGAGCACGATCCGGGTCCCGGGCATAAGGCCTGAACGGGCGCGTCGGGCGAGGCAAGCAAGGCAGGAGGGGCGATGGCAGTCCAGCGCTGGGTCGAGGTCACCCCCTCCCAGTTCCCCCACGAGCGTGCGGGTCTGGACTACCTGCGTGAGAGGGTCCCGGACATCGCCCCCTACCGCGTGTGGACCAACTTCGAGTTCCGCGACTCCAACGGCCGGTGGCACGAGGTGGATGCACTCCTGCTCGGCCGCGGCGCCCTCCACCTCATCGAGCTCAAGCACTACTACGGCGAGATCAGCGGCAATGACCGCCTTTGGAGGCGCAACGGCCGCACCGAGGAGTCCCCGCTCCTCCTGGCCCGCCGCAAGGCCCAGTACCTCGCCTCCAAACTCAGGGATGAACTGCTGCGCTGGGTGCGCGAGACCGGCGCTGGCCCGGTCAACCCCCACAGCGTCATCCCCTGGGTGCAGGAAGCCGTCTTCCTGCACCACCCCAAGACCCGCGTCCTGCTGCCGGAGGACTCCCGCACCAACCTGTACGGGCTGGACGAGCTCGCAGGCTCCCCCGAGGGCCTGGAGGGCATCTCCTCCCTCATCCGCCAGCCGCCGCGCCGCGGCGAGATCGGCTCCAACCAGGAGATGATCCTCGCCTCCCTCCTGGCCCGCATCGGTCTGGTCCAGCGGCGCGAGCGGGAGGCCGGCTCCTGGGTCATCGACGACGCCGGGGCCCTCGATGAGGGCAAGGGGTGGCAGGACTGGGGCGCCCAGCACAAGGAGACCGGCGACCGCGCCCGCATCCGCTTCTTCACGTCGTCGGATTCCGACGGTCTGCGCACGGCCACCCGTGTGGCCCGCCACGAGTACTCGGTGATGCGCCGCCTCAGCCATGACGGCCTCATGAGGCCGGTGGACATGGTCAGTCAGGATCAGCTCGGCCCGGGCATCGTCCTGGACTGGGATGAGGGCCTGGAGCGCCTGGACCTGTGGCTGGAGTCCCACCAGGACTCCCTCGTCCTGGAGCGCCGCCTGGAGATCGTCCGCCGGGTGGGGGAGGCCCTGGCCTATGCGCACGGCAACGGCATCGTCCACCGCGGCCTGTCGCCCCTGGCCGTGTGGATCAAGGAGGCCGCCGGTCCCGCCGGCCCTGCCGGCCATCCTGGCCCCGCCGGTGCGGCCAGCCCGCTCACGGTGAAGGTCTCGGACTGGGAGTCGCTGGGGCGCACCGAGCCCGATGCGGGCGCGGCCGTGGGGCCCGGCGCCGGATCGGCCACGGGGGTCACTAGCCTGGGCTCCTCCACGTTCCTGGCCGCCCAGGAGGCGGGGCTTTCCGGCTATGAGGCCCCCGAGGGCCGTTGGAACAGCCGGAACGCCAATCGTGCGGCCGTGGACCAGTTCTCCCTGGGCGCCCTGGCGGCCTTCGTCCTCAGCGGGCAGGCGCCGGCCTCCTCGGCCGCGGATCTGCGCGTGCGCCTGCGCGAGCAGAACGGCATCGACATCTCAGTGGAGATGCCCGAGGCGCCCTCCCCGCTGCGCGACGCCATCCTCAAGGCCACCAGCCCCTCGCCGGGCAGCCGCTTCCCCTCCCTGGGCGCCTTCCTCGATGAGATGAACGCCTCGGAGCGCCTGGTGGAGGAGACTGCCCTTCCCATGGACCCGCGCGAGGCGGTCAAGGGGGACATCCTGGGCGATGGCCGTTTCACCGTGAAGCGGCGTCTGGGAACAGGCTCAACCGCCCTGGGCCTGCTGGTGGAGGACGGCCGCCTGACTACCAAGGACAAGGACCGCGTCCTCAAGGTCGCCCTGAACGAGCGCGCCCAGGAGCGGCTCGTCCAGGAGGCGGAGATCCTGCACCGGGTCAAGGGTAAGCGCATCACGGCCCTGGCGGAGGGGCCCTTCGACCTCGGCCCCACCACGGCGCTGCTCCTGGAATCGGCTGGCGAGACCACGCTTCACGATGAGCTGCGCCGCTCGCGCCTGTCGCTCGATGACTTGGAGCGCTTCGGCGGCGATCTCCTGGAGGCCCTGGAGACCCTGGACCGCGCGGGCGTGGACCACCGGGACATCAAGCCGGCGAACCTGGGCGTGGGGCGCGACTCCAAGAAGTACCGGCACCTGTGGCTCTTCGATTTCTCACTGAGCCGTGCCCCCGGATCGGATGTGACTGCCGGCACCCCGCCCTACCTGGACCCGTTCCTCGGGGCCGACTTCGGCCGCCCCGTCTACGATTCGGCTGCCGAGCGCTATGCGGCCGCGGTGGTCCTCTACGAGATGGCCACCGGTACTCGTCCCTACTACGGCGATCCCCAGGCCGATCCCAGCGCCGTCACCGATGAGGTGACGCTGAGCCGCGAGTCCTTCCCGAGCGGCATCCAGGACCTCCTGGTCGATTTCTTCACCCAGGCCCTGGCCCGCGATGCCTCCCGCCGCTTCGACTCCGTGGGCGCGATGCGCTCGGCGTGGCGCCGCATCTTCGGGGAATCGACGACGACGGCCTCCCAGGGCTCGGACGATCTGGCCGATGCCGTGGAGCTGGATACCCCCTTGGCCGAGGCGGGCCTGTCCTCCCGCGCCCTGAGCGGCTTCACCGCCATGGACAAGGTCACCGTGCACGAGGCGATCGGCATGGACCAGTTCTGGCTCAGCAATGCCCGGGGGCTGAGCAGCGCCACCAAGCAGGAGATGCGTAGCCGCATCAGGCAGTGGCGCCGCAAGTTCCCGCATGCCGATGACGGCCGGGCGCTGGTGAGTCGCGGCCCTCTGCCGGGGATCGAGCAGACGGTCCAGGCGCTGCTGGCCTCGGTGGAGGCCGACGGTGGCCCTGTCGCCCTCCAGGCCGTCTCCCTCATCCTGGGGAGGGGCGAGCATCCCGTGGATGCCTTCTCCTCGCAGCGCGCCCTGGCGGCGAGCCTTCCCGGTGGCGTGTCCTTCTCCGCGCTCAGCGGGGCGCTGAACAAGGCCCGGGCCGCGTGGGTGGCGGATGACTCCATCCAGGATCTGCTCCTCGGCTTCGCCGCGGAAGTGGACAGGACCCTGGATGAGTCCTTGGGCAGGGTGGCCACGCCCGCTGAGTTCGTTGTGGCACTCGAGGACTGCTTCTCCGTGCCCACCGGCCGTGATGACGCCCAGGTGCGGGCCGACCGCCGGGCACTGGCGGGCCTGCTGCGCCTGATGGTGGACGAGCGGCGCCTGCGCATCCTGGACGGGGAGCAGTTGGACCGCATCGAGCTGCGCCGTCGGGGGCGCTCGGGCGAGGTGCTGCTCATCGGACGCGATGCGGCGCATATGGACGCCGCCGAGCGCCTGGGCAAGGCTGCGCACGATGCCGTGGAGGGGCTGGAGGGGCCATTGAGCCTGGAGCGCTCGCGCTTGGTGGTCTCCGCGGCGCTGGAGCGCGTGGAGTCCTCGGTGGTGGCTGACTTGCGCGACGGCCTGCGGCCGCTGCGCCTGGCCGTGGCGGTGGCCGATGATGTGGCCCTGACGGCCGGCGGCGAGCTCTACCCCCGGGCGATGGCGCAGCACACGGCCCTGGCGCTGGCGCTGGGCGCCTCAGGGTCAGATGAGGGGATGACCGACGAGCAGCTGCGCGGGCGCGTGGCCGCCCGGTTCCCCGACTTGGAGCCCCTGCCCTCCTCCAGGGGGGATCTGGAGGCGCTCCTCAGGGACGCGGGGCTCGACTTGCGCTTCGAGCCCGGGCGGAACGGGTCGGGCCGCTGGGTCCCGCCTACGCTGCACGCCGAGTCCGCCTCTGCGACCACCCGCATGGGGACCGTCGTCGCGCGCAACCCTTCCGAGGTCGAGGACACCGGGATGATGCGCACGCTGGTGGATTCCCAGCGGCGCCGCACCTACCTGGTCCTGGGTGTCGGGGCGGACCGCCTGGACCGGCTCGTGGCCGGGCTGGAGCAGCGATTCGCCCCGCGGGTGCTGAGCCTGTCCCGGGCGCTCATGGATGCGATGCGGCAGGTGCTCGGCTCCGATCCGCGCTTCCCGTCGTGGGAGCAGCTCCTGCAGGCCGACGGCGAGGAGCCCGGCAGCCGGGGGCGCGCGGCCGTGGCCCGCGTGGCCGAGATGGCCATGCCGCGGGTGCGCGAGCGCCTGGCCGCGGAACTGGCTGTCTCTGATGATGAGACTGCAGGTGGGGCCGCCCATGAGGCCGACGGCGCCGGCCATCATGGCGGCGGTGCTGGCCATCACGGCGGTGGTGTTGACGCACTGGGCCCGGCGCCCCTCATCCTGACCGACGTCGCCCTGCTGGCCCGCTACGGCCAGGTGGCCCCGCTCATCGAGCTCAGCGATCTGACGGCGTCGCGCGAGCGGGCCGTGTGGGTGGTGGTCCCCCAGTTCGACGTGCACACCGGCCCGCGCTCCGAGGGCGTGCCGCTGACCACCAGCCCCTCCCAGTTCCGCACCGTGGACTACGAATGGGCCGACGCCGTCAGCCAGCTCGGCCCTGAAAGGCCCGACGGCGCCGAAGAAGCCGATGAGGGCATTGATGCCGATGCGGATGCAGAGACGAATGCGGGTGACCACCTCACCCTCGCTGGAAGGACGCACTGATGATCGACGCCGCCGCCCTGACTGCGGATGCCGCCCGCCTCGTGATGGAGGTGGAGGATGATCTGCGCTCCGTGCTGGCCGCCGACGCCGGGCGCGACGCCCAGTGGCGCGAGCAGCATGAGACCGCCCTCAAGGGGCGCCGCACGAGCTCGGGCTACGCCGCCTGGCGCGATGAGCGGATCACGCAGGTGGCCGTCTCCTGGGTGCTGACCACCGTCTTCCTGCGCTTCTGCGAGGACAACGCCCTCATCTCCGGGGTGTGGCTCTCAGGGCCCCCGGCCCGCCGCCAGGAGGCCGGCGATGCCCAGACGCAGTTCTTCCGCGAGCACCCCGAACTCACGGACCGCGAGTGGATCCTGGCCGCCGTGGAGCACCTGGCCTCGGTGCCCGCCACGGCGCAGCTCGTGGACTCACATGCGCCCTTCCGCCAGCTCCCCATTAGCGGCGCCATGGCCGGCCGGATCGTCGCCTTCTGGCGCCAGGAGGATGAGGCCGGGGGCCTCATCCGGGACTTCCGCGATGAGGACCTGTCCACCCGCTTCCTGGGGGACCTCTACCAGGACCTGTCCGAGCACGCCCGGGAGTCCTTCGCCCTGCTGCAGACCCCGGAGTTCGTCGAGGAGCTCATCCTCGATGAGACCCTGGAGCCGGCCCTGGCCGAGCGGCCCCTGGAGGGCTTCCGCATGATCGACCCGACCTGCGGATCGGGCCACTTCCTCCTGGGCGCCTTCCAGCGGATCGTAGACCGGTGGGTCAAGGCCGCCCCGGCCATGAACCCGCGCGAGCAGGTGGCCCGTGCCCTGGAGTCGGTCAACGGCGTGGACCTCAACCCCTATGCCGTGGTCATCTCCCGCTTCCGCCTGCTCCTGGCAGCGCTCAAGCATTTGGGTGAGACCCGCCTGGAGGGGGCTCCGGCGCTGGCCATCAATGTCCACGCCGGGGACAGCCTCCTGAAGTACGCGGTCGGTGACGAACTCCTCGATCTCAACGATGATGGTCTCGGATACTCTCTGAGTGATCTGGAGCAAGACGTTGATCTCAAGGCGCTCAGCGAGGCCCTGCGTCCAGGGCAGTACGACGTCGTAGTGGGCAATCCGCCCTATATCGTAGTGCGGGACAAATCGCTCAATAAGGTGTACCGGGAGTTGTATCCGAAGGTCACCAAGGGGCAGTACCAGCTGACGGTGCCCTTCATGGAGCGCTTCTTCCAGCTGGCCAAGCCCACGCGGGGGGACCAGCCCGCGGGCTGGACCGGCCAGATCACCGGGAACGCCTTCATGAAGCGCGAGTTCGGCACCAAGCTCATCGAGGACTACCTGCCCACTGTGGACCTGCGCACCGTCATCGACACCTCGGGCGCCTACATCCCGGGCCATGGGACCCCTACCGTCATCGTCATCGGCAGGCGCCGGCCCCAGTCGTCCCCGTCGGTGCGCGCCGTGCTCGGCAAACGGGGGGAGCCGGGGACCCCCAAGGACCCCGCTGAGGGACTCGTGTGGTCCTCCATCCGCGATCACCTCCGCGAGCCTGGATACGAGGACGAGTTCCTCTCGGTGGTCGACGCCGAGGTGGACGTGTTTCGCGGACATCCGTGGAGTCTGACTGGTGGAACAGCTCCTCTAGTCATGCGAGCTGTCGAATCGCGATGCAAGATAAAAATGCGTGAGTTAGTGAGTGAAGTGGGGCGTACAACTCATACTGGCGCTGATCAAGCATATTTCTACCCAAGGGAGTCTGTTTCTGTTCTGTCGTTGAGAGCGGATACGGTTCCTGTGATTTTTGGTGAAGGGGTTCGGGATTTTCAAGCGAGTTACACGGATGTTGTGCTCTTTCCGTATGGAGTTCTAGGTGAACCTCGTGATGTGAGTGAAGTACTCTCTCGGTGCTTCTGGAGAGTGCGTCGTGTGTTGGAGACGCAACGCGACTTTGGTGCGACAAAAGTTGAGCGCGGACTTCGGTGGGTTGATCATTCGATGTTCTTCCCTCGACGATTCAGGGAACCGCTGTCCATTGCTTTTGCTTTTGTGGCGACTCACAATCATTTCGTGCTCGACCGGGGTGGGAAGGTCTTTAATAGAACTGCGCCGGTCATCAAGCTGCCGGAGGGGGCCTCCGAGGAGGAGTACCTCCATCTCCTCGGCATGCTCAACTCCTCCACCGCCCTCTTCTGGCTCAAGCAGAACAGCCACGATAGAGGCAATGGTGGTTACGGAGGAGGGATTGCTGATCAAGAATGGGAGCGTTTCTATGAGTTCACCGGCACCACCCTCCAGGACTTCCCTCTCGCCCCCGCCGACTTCACCGAGCACGGGCGCCTCCTCGACCGCCTGGCAGCCGAGCACGCCGCCGCCGGGCCCTCCACCATCCTGGCCGATGCGCCCCCCAGCGCCGCGCTCCTGGACCGGGCCCGCGAGCGCTCCCAGGCCACCCGCGAGCAGATGATCGCCGCCCAGGAGGAGCTCGACTGGTACGCCTACCGCGCCTACGGCCTCATCGAAAAGGACCTCACCTGCGCCGGTGCGGGCATCGCCCAGCCGCCCCGCGTGCGCCTGGGGGAGCGGGCCTTCGAGATCGCGCTGGCCCGCCGCATCGCCTCCGGGCAGGAGACCACCGCCTGGTTCGAGCGCCACCGCTCCACCTCCATCAGCCAGATCCCCGCGCACTGGCCTGCCGACTACCGGGAACTCGTCCGTCGCCGCCTGGAGGCCATCGAGAACAATCGGCTCATCAACCTCCTGGAGCGCCCCGAGTACAAGCGCCGCTGGGCCGAGGACCCCTGGGACAAGCGCGTCGATGCCGCCTTGCGCGACTGGCTGCTGACCCGCCTGGAGGAGCGCTCCCTCTGGTTCGACCCCCAGGGCCGCCCCACCAGCCGCTCCGTGGCCTACCTGGCCGACGTCGTCGGCCGCGATGAGGAGCTGCGATCCGCCGTGGCCCTGTGGCGCGGCACCAGCACCGTGGATCACATCCAGGCCCTCACCGACCTCCTGACCGACGAGGCCGTGCCCGCCCTGGCGGCGCACCGCTTCAAGGACAAGGCCATGGCCAAGTTCGAGTCCTGGGAGGAGACCTGGCAGCTCCAGCGCCGCCAGGACGCCGGGCAGGACGTGGGCACCATCCCCGTTCCCCCCAAGTACACCTCGGCCGACTACCGTCGGGGCGCCTACAACCGCCACCGCGGCAAGCTCGACGTCCCCAAGGAGCGCTTCATCCTCTACCCCGGCGCCGGGCGCGCCAACGACGGCACCCCCCAGCTCGGCTGGGCCGGCTGGGACCACGCCCAGCGATACCTCGCCACCGCCGCCCTCATGGACACCATGATCCAGGACGGCGCCCCTGACGACCGCCTCACCCCCCTACTGGCCACCCTGCGTGAGATGCTCTTCTGGGTGGAGCAGTGGCACGACCGCCTCGACCACTCCCTGGGCGCCAACCTCGCCGAGTTCGCCCGCTCCGACTACCAGGACCGCCGCACCCGCCTGGGCCTGACCGAGGCCGAGGTCCGCGCCTGGCGCCCCGCCCCCACCCGCCGCGGAAGGAAGAAGAAGGCATGAGCGCCCCCCTCCTCAAGGACGTCTTCACCATCCCCGAGGCCACCGGCACCGAGGACTACGTCCTGCGCCTGACCGACGCCACCACCGGCGACGGCGCCCGCGAGGCCATCAGCCAGTACGTGGTCACCCCCGAGATCGCCTCCGCCTTCGGCACCGCGCTCGCCCTCGTCGCCGACGCCATGACCACCGGCAAGAACCGCGGCGCCTTCCTGGCGGGCTCCTTCGGCGCCGGAAAATCCCACTTCATGGCCGTGCTGCACGCCATCTTGCGCCACGATGCGGACGCCCGCTCCATCCGCGAGCTCCAGGGCCCCATCGCCGCCTACGACCCCCGCCTCCAGGACAAGCGCTTCCTGCCCCTGGCCTTCCACTTCCTGGGCGGAAGCTCCATGGAGCAGGTCATCTTCGAGGGCTACGTGCGCCAGATCCGCGCCCTCCACCCCGACGCGCCCCTGCCCGCCGTCTACCAGGCCGACCAGCTCCTGGCCGACGCCGAGGCCATGCGCTCGGCCGTCGGCGATAAGCACTTCGTCGGGCTGCTCGGCACCGGAGGCGCTGGCAATGATCCCTTCGCCGCCCTCCTGGGCGAGGACGGCTGGAGCATCGAGCGCTACCACGCCGCCCGCGCCGCCGCCCCCGGGACGGACGAGCGGCGCAACCTCATCACCGCCCTGACCCGCGACGGCGGCCCCTTCGCCTCCTACACCCGCTTCGGGGACTTCGTCAGCCTGGACGAGGGCCTGGCCGCCATCAGCGCCCACGCCCAGGGACTGGGATATGACGCCGTCATCCTCTTCCTGGACGAGCTCGTCCTCTGGCTCGCCTTCCAGATGCAGAACGAGGGCGCCTTCGGCCGCGAGGCCCAGAAGATCACCAAGCTCGTCGAAGGCGGCTACGGGCGCCTGCCCATCCCGCTCATCTCCTTCATCGCCCGCCAGATGGACCTCCAGCGCTGGTACGCCTCCTCGGGCCAGTCCGGCGCCCACCGCCAGGCCCTCGACGACGCCTTCCGCCACCAGTCCGGCCGCTTCGCCACCATCACCCTGGGGGACGACAACCTGGCACACGTGGCCGCCCGGCGCCTCCTGCAGCCCAAGGACGAGGCCGCCCGGGAGGCGATCGAAGCGGCCTTCGCCTCTATCGACCGCGCCCCCGGCGTCTGGGACGTCCTCCTGGACGGCGTCAACACCGACGAGGCCCACCAGGGCGCCTCCGAGGCCCAGTTCCGCCTCACCTACCCCTTCTCGCCCGCCCTCGTGGACACCCTGCGCAACCTCTCCAGCGTCATGCAGCGCGACCGCACCGCCCTGAAGATCATGCAGGAGATGCTCATCGACCGGCGCGAGACCATGACCATCGCCGACCTCATCCCCGTGGGTGACGCCTACCCCTACATCGTCGAGGGCAACCAGGACTCCGTCCTCGACCCCGAGCGCGCAGGCCTGTTCCGCTCCGCCACCAAGCTCTGGGGGGACCGGCTCAAGCCCCTCATCCTGTCCAGGCACGAGCTCACCGAGGAGGACCTGGCCACCGCCGATGCGGGACGGCTGCGCCACTACCGCGCCGACGAGCGCCTGGCCCACACCCTCCTGCTGGCCGCCGTCGCCCCCACCGTCCCGGCCCTGGCCTCCCTGACCGCCGGGAGGCTTGCCGCCCTCAACCACGGCAGCATCGTCTCCCTCCTGCCCAACGGCGCCCCCGGCATGGCCGCCTCCAAGGTCCGCGATTGGTCCCAGGACGTCCCCGAGATCCGCTCCACCGGCTCCACCGCCAACCCCGTCTTCACCCTCACGCTCTCCGACGTCGATCACGAGTCCGTCGTCGAGGCCGCCAAGGGCGAGGACAACGACGGGCGCCGCCGCGAGCTCCTGCGCACCCTCTTCCTGGAGGCCGCGGGCATCCCCGACGCCGATCTCCAGGCCGACGGCTCACTGCCCCACGCCATGACCTGGCGGGGATCGCGGCGCACCGTGGACATCTTCTTCGGCAACGTCCGCGACCCCCAAGACCTCCCCGAGGACCGGTTCCGCGCCGCCCCCGGGACCTGGCGGCTCATCATCGACCTGCCCTACGACGACGCCGGCCACTCCTTCAACGAGGATGTCCAGCGCATCGACGCCCTGCGCGCCCGGGGCCTGGAGTCCCGGACCCTGATCTGGCTGCCGCGGTTCCTGTCCACCGACCTCATCAACAAGGTCGGCCGCCTGGTCATCCTCGAGTACCTCCTGGGCGGCAACGGCGACCGGTGGCGCGCCCACAGCGACCACCTGCCCGAGAGCCAGCGCAAGGTCGCCCAGGTCACCCTCGACGCCCAGCGCCAGACCCTGCGCTCCACGCTCACCGACGCCATCGCCCAGGCCTACGGCGTCGCCAGCCCCCACGGCGACGTGCTCGCACCCGGGCCCTCCTCCCTGGTGCTGTGGAGCCTGGAGACCGCCCACAAGCCGCAGACGCCCGGCGGGCCCACCATCGAGCGCGCCGTCGGCCAGATCCTCCAGGCGGCCTGGGACGACACCTACCCCGAGCACCCGCGCTTCGAGCCCGGCGGCCAGGTCATCACCGCCAAGGACGCCGCGGCCCTCATCGAGCACGCCGACCGCGCCGCCGGGGACCCCGAGCACCGCATCCCCCTCCAGGGCAACCATGCGGCCGTGCGCCGCATCGCCAACGGCCTGGGGCTCGGCCGCGCCAGCGAGACCCACTACATCCTCACCAGCACCTACCTGAGCACCTGGACCCAGCACCTCGCGCGCGCCCTGTCCCAGGCGGGCCACAACCCCGCAGACGCCGTCACCGTGCGCGAACTGCGCGACCTGCTGCGCGGCAACGAGATCGCCCAGGGCCTCGATACGGTCCTGCTGGACACCATCATCTGCGTGTGGGGCATCCACGAGCAGCGCGCCTGGTACCGCTACGGCAAGCCCACCGCGGAGCAGACCGTTCCGGGGCGCCTGGCCCCGGACCTGGAGCTGCGGCCCCAGGAGATGCCCACCCAGGACGAGTGGGAGGCGGCCGTGGACCGCGCCGGGGCCATCTTCGGCGTCCAGGCCTCCCCGCACCTGACCGCCGCCAACGTCACCAGCCTCGCCGCATCGGTCAAGGACAGGGCCACGGGCCGGCGGGACAGCGCCGACCGCCTGGTCAGCGCCCTCGATGCCGCATGCGCCGCTCGACGCCTGAACAGCACCGACCGGCTCACCGCCGCCCGCGAGGGCGCAAGCCTGGTCACCGCCCTGACCAGTCTCAGCGGCCTGCCGCTCCTGCGCCGCCTGGCCTCCGATCACTCCACGAGCACACCGCAGGAACTCGCCCGCTCCCTGGCCAGCGCCGAGGAGGTGGCCAAGGCTGCGGGCCGTATCGACGCCGACCGCGCCAGCGCACTCGAGGCGCAGGCGCGCAGCGGCGGCAGCCTCGCCGCGCAGGCCAAGGCGGCCCTGCGCGCACTCGACGACGCCCTGTCCTCCCACGAGCGCGTCCGGCCCCTACGCGCCGCCGTCGACGACTTCGAGCGCAAGGCCTGGGACCTCATGAGCCAGGCCGCCGCCGCACCCCGCCCCGGTTCTGGCGCGCAGAGCACCGGGCGGGCCACGGGCGGCACCGGCCGCCGGACGCTCACCTGGTCCGCCTCCACCGGGCTCGGCAAGATCGAGGAGGAGATCGCCTCCAGCCTCAGCGACGGCGCCCGCATCGAGATCAGCTGGAGGGAACTGCCGTGACCGCCCCGGCAGCAGTCGCCCATCGCAGCACCGTCCTGGCGGCCGTCGAGAGCGCCAGGGGCTGCTCCTCCCACGTCATCGCCCTGCACGCCGACCCCGCCTCGGCCCTTGAGGACACCCTGGAGACCGCCAACCACGAGCGCGTGGCCGTCCGCCCCTGCCCATCGGCCCTGGCCGGATGGGATGCGCTGAGCGCATGGGAGCAGGAGCAGGGGGCGCACTGGCTCGTCCTGCTCACCGACGCCACCGAGGACCAGCTCGGCCCCGGCCTCATGGCGCGCGTCGCCCACCGACGCATCCTGCGGCCCGACAGCTGGGACTCCGTCCAGATCAGGTTCCGCGCCACGCGCATCGAGCCGGCCCTGCGCGCCCGAACCCGGGGCACCACCACGGCCGACGCCCTCCTGCGCATCGAGCCGCAGCCGTCGGAAGGCGGGTGGCCGGTGGCCCGTGCGGGCGTCCTCACCCGGGACCACGTCTACGGCTCGGTGTCCACGATCTTCCTCGGCCTGCCCCCCGAGCCCGGCGGCGACGACATCCTCATCTGGACCCTTGACCCCCGGGCCGCCGAGCGCCTGGCCGACCTGCGCCGCGACGGTGGGGACGACCTGACGGACAGCGTCCTGGACTGGCTCTGCGCCCGCGCGGGCTCCCCGCTCCTCAAGCACATCCTCGCCTCCGGCGGCCTGAGCGCCGCCATCCCTCTCGGCATCGCCTTCCAGCACGTCCTGCGGGCCCCCACCGAGGAGGACCGCGAAGCCCTCGGGGCCGCATACCGCCTGGAGGGCAAGCACCTGCCGGACGCCTATCGCAACGCCCTCCTGCCCGGCGCCACCGGTCCCCGCAGTGACGAGGTCAAGGCGTACGCGGCCCTGGCCGACCACGCCGTGCGCAGGCTGCTGCCGGACAGGCCCTCCACCGCGCTCAAGGCCCTCCACCGCGCCGAACGCATCTTGAGGAACGAGGGCGCCGACTCCCTCGTCGCCGGATCCGCCATCCTCCCCGGAGGCCTGAGCGCCCGCCAGATCCGCCTGGCCGACGCCCTGGGCGGCCCCGGCGGCAGACTCGAAGAACTTTGGGACGACGTCGCCGAGCACCCCCTGTCCGGCATCGAGCCCGAGGGCGGCGCGGGCGCCCACAGCGCCCGCAGCACCCTCCAGGTGCTCCACGCCGCCGTCCGCCTGGACCGCTGGCTCGCCGGGAGCGCCCCCGGCGGCACCGGGCAGGACGAGCGCACCGAGGCCGAGGCCGCGGCCGGCCTCGCCCGCGAGCACGTCCAGGACGGCGCCTGGGCCGAGAATGCGCTCAACACCCTGGCCAAGGGCGTCCCCGCCGAGCTCGGCATCAGCGCCGACATCGATGCCCTCCACGACCGGGTCCTGGCCCGCCGCGCCGAACTCGACCGCGCCTTCGCCGACCGGATCGCCCCGATCGCGGACGGCCGGCCCCTCCCGCAGGACGGCTCAGGCGCCGTCGTCTACCTCGAGGACGTCCTCGCCTCCATCGCCGTGCCCCTGGCCCGCGCCCCACGCCCCGACAGGGCCGACGGCGCCGCCGTCCTGACAGGCGCCATCGAGGGCGGCAGCGGGCGCAACGCGCCCCGGGGGGCACTCGTGCTCCTACTCGACGGCATGTCCGCCTCGGCCGCCGTCGGCATCATGCGCTCCCTGGTCGCCGCCGACGACGCCTGGCGCGAGATCGGCCCGGAAACGAGTCCCTACCGCGGCACCGCCCTGGCGCTCCTGCCCACCCTGACCACCCACTCGCGCACCTCCTTCTTCACCGGTGAGCCCGTCACCGGTGCCGCCGCCCAGGAGAGCGCCGGGATCGAGGCCCTGGCCAGGCGCACGGGCCTGCCCGGCGCCGCCGTCTTCCACAAGGACGACCTCGACTCCGTATTCGCCGGGGCCGAACTCGCGGGCCCCATCGCCCAGGCCATCGCCGACACCCGCGGCCTCCCGCTGGTGGCCTGCGTCCTCAACGCCATCGACGACGCCCTGGCCAAGGGCGAGCCCGCCGACGACTGGAACGCGGACCGCATCCGCCACCTCAAGGCGCTGCTGGCCGCAGCCGCCAACGCGGGCCGCACCGTCATCCTCACCGCGGACCACGGCCACGTGGTCGAGCGGCGCGGCCGCTACGAATCCGCCCTCGAATCCGACTCGGCCCGCTCCCGCAGCGCCGAGGTCGGGCCAGCGGGCCCCGGCGAGGTGCTCGTGCGCGGGCGCCGCGTGCTCACCGGCAGCGCCGTCCTGGCCGTGGACGAGCTCCTGCGCTACAAGCGGCGGGCCGAGGGCTACCACGGCGGGGCATCCCTTGCCGAGATCGCCGTCCCGCTCATCGTCCTCCAGCCCCGCCCGGCAGGTTTCGACGATGATGCATGGGATGCCGAGCTGCCTGACGGGTGGGTCTTCGTGCCCTCCGCCGAACCGCTGTGGTGGAGTCAGCGTCAGGGCGATGCGCAGGGTGCCGCGGGAGGCGTCATGGGGGTGTCTCAGGCGCCGACGGGCCGTGGCCTGCCAGGGCGCAAGGCCCCCAAGGCCCAGCCGCAGGGCCCCGACCTCTTCGAGTCCTACGAGGAGCAGGAGCCCGCCCGCGACAGGGCCGGGAGGAGCACCGGCGCCGCCGTCGTCGGCTCCGAGCGCTACCAGGAGCAGAAGGGGCTCGCCCCCCGAGCCCTGCCGGAGGCGACTGCCGTCGCCGCCCTCATCGACGCCCTCCTGGCCGCCGGCGGCCGTCTGCCCGACTCCGCCCTCACGCGGGTCCTCGCCGTGGCGCCGGTGCGGCTTCCCCGCGTCCTCGCGGTCATCGAGCAGGTCCTCAACGTTGACGGGTACCCCATCCTGCATCATGAGGACGGTTTCCTGACCATCGACCGCAAGCTGCTGGCAGACCAGTTCGAGGTCGCCATATGACTCGGGTACCCACCGTTTCGCCCCGTCGGCGTGATGAGATCATCGCCGCGCTGCGGCGCGGGACCGTGCCCGCCAATAGCCTGGATCAGCTCGCCGTCGGCCTGGACCGCTTCCAGGGCGCCCTGGCCGAGGACCTCGACGCCGTGGCAGCCGGTGGCTTCGCCATCAAAGCCGTTCGAGGCGAGTACGGCAGCGGCAAGACCTTCTTCACTCGGCACCTGGCCGAGCAGGCACTGCGCCGCGGATTCGCCGCCGCCGAGGTCCAGATTTCCGAGACCGAGACGCCGCTGCACAGGCTGGAGACCATCTACCGGCGCATCGCCGAGTCCCTGCGCACCGCGAGCATCCCGCCGTCGGCCTTCCGCCCGGTCCTGGACTCCTGGATCTACACCGTCGAGGAGGACGCCATCAGCGCCGAGCCGGCGCTGGCCGAGAACCCCGAGGCGCTGGGAGCCGCCACCTCCGCTCTCATGGATAGAAGGCTCACCGCGATCAGCGCCTCCAACCCCGCCTTCGCCCAGGCGCTGCGCGGATACCACCGCGCCACCGGCACCGATCCCGCGACGGCCGACGCCCTGGCCGCCTGGCTCGCAGGCCAGCCCCACGTGGCCGCCGCCGCCAAGCGAGATGCCGGCGTCAAGGGGGACCTCGACCATTTCGGCGCCATGTCCTTCCTGCAGGGCCTCCTCACCGTCCTGCGGGACGCCGGGCACCCCGGACTCATCCTCGTCCTGGACGAGGTCGAGACCCTCCAGCGCATGCGCTCCGACACCAGGGACAAGGCCCTTAACGCGCTGCGCCAGCTCATGGATGAGATCGATGCAGGGCGCTACCCCGGCCTCTACCTCGTCCTGACCGGGACACCGGCCTTCTACGACGGCCCCTCCGGCGTCCCGCGCCTACCCCCGCTCGCACAGAGGCTCGCCACCGACTTCACCACCGACGCCCGCTTCGACAACCCGCGCGCCGTCCAGATCCGCCTGCCCGGGTTCACCACCGATGCACTCACCGAGGTGGGCAAGCGGGTGCGTGATCTTTACGCGGCTGGCCGCCCCAGCGCCCCGAGGCTGGAGCGCCTGGCCGATGACACCTACATCGCCGACCTCGCCCGGGCCGTCGCCGGAGAACTCGGCGAGCGCACGGGGATCGCGCCCCGCCTCTTCCTGAAGAAACTCGTGGGCGACATCCTGGACCGCATCGACCAGTTCGAGGACTTCGACCCCCGCAAGCACTACCAGTTGACCATCGGGGCGCATGACGTGGGCCAGGACGGGCCGCGCACCGATCCCGACAGCATCGAGCTCGATGTCTGACGGGGCGGCGCCCGGAACCCACGAGGAGGCCGGGGGAGGGGCCGGCGACGGATTCGACGCATTGGCCCCGGCCCTGCAGTACCACATCGTCAACTCGCTGGGCTGGAACGGGCTGCGGCCACTGCAGGACATCGCCGCGCGAACGCTGACCACCGGGGATGACGCCCTCCTGCTGGCGCCCACCGCCGGGGGCAAGACCGAGGCTGCGATCCTGCCGTTGCTGACCCGCATGACCAAGGAGGATTGGCGCGGCATCTCCGTGCTCTACATCTGCCCCCTGCGCGCCCTGCTCAACAACCTTCAGCCCCGGATCAGCTCCTATGCCGCCTGGCTCGGCCGGCGCTGCGAGGTCCGCCACGGTGACACGAGCACCGCATCCCGGCGCCGCCTCGCCGTCGAACGGCCCGACATCCTGCTCACGACACCGGAATCCCTTGAGGCCATGCTGGTGTCCACCGTCACCGATCCGCGTCTCCTCTTCGCCGACCTGCGCGCCGTCGTCGTTGATGAGATCCACGCTTTCGCCGGGGATGACCGCGGCTGGCACCTCCAAGGGGTGCTCTCGCGCATCGAGCGCCTCGCCGGGCGCAGGCTCCAGCGGATCGGCCTGTCTGCCACGGTCGGGAACCCCGAGGCGCTGCTGGCGTGGCTGCGCGCCGGCCGTCCGGGAAACGGGCGCGTTCTCAATCCCGGCAGCAATACTGGTAATGCCGGCAGTGCCGACAACAGTCATACCGGTAATGCTGAGGAATCCGAGATATGCCTGGACTACGTGGGCGGACTGGACAATGCGGCCACCGTCATCGCCGGGCTCCACCGGGGGGAGAAAAGACTCGTCTTCGCCGATTCCCGGCGCAGTGTGGAAATCCTCGCCCACGGACTCCACCTCAAGGGAGTCACCACCTTCGTCTCCCACTCCTCTCTGGCCGCCTCGGAGCGGCGGCGCGCGGAACGGGCCTTCTCCGAGTCCCGTGATTGCGTCATCACCGCCACCTCCACACTCGAACTCGGAGTCGACGTCGGCGACCTGGACCGCTGCCTCCAGATCGGGGCGCCGCGCACCGTGGCCTCTTTCCTGCAACGGCTCGGCCGCACCGGGCGCCGGAGTGCAGCCAGCCGCAACATGCTCTTCCTGGAGACCAATGACGATGACCTGCTGATGGCCGCCGGCCTCCTGCTGCTCTGGGCGGACGGGTACGTCGAGCCTATCGTCCCTCCTGCGATGCCCTATCACGTGGCCGCCCAGCAGATCCTGGGGCTCGTGCTTCAAGAGCGCGGCATCAGCGAGGATGAGTGGAGAGGCTGGTTCGATGGTTTCTCACCGCTGACGCAGCAGGATTGGACGGATATCGCCGATCACATGAAAGAGCATGGTTTTCTCGGTGTGGATGGGAATATCCTCTTCGCCGGTCCGCAGGCCGAGCGCCGTTACGGGGGAATCCACTACCGCGACATCATGGCCGTCTTCACGGCCGATCCCCAACTCGCCGTGCTCCATGGGCGCGAGGAGATCGGTTTCCTCGATCCGGTCACCCTGCGCACCCGTGTTGAGGGGCCGCGCACCATCACCCTTGCGGGCCGGGGCTGGGTGGTTCGCAGCGTCGATTGGGGCCGTCGGCGCGTCCACGTTGAGCCCTCCGACGTCGGCGGATCCATGCGCTGGAGTGCCTCCGCGCGGCCCTTGAGCAGTGCGCTGGCAGGGGCTGTCCGCCGTGTGCTCCTGGGGGAGGACCCCGCAGGGGTGCGCCTGACCGGGAGGGCGGTGTCTCGTCTGAAGCAGCTCAGGGAGAAGTACGAGGAGCGGGTGAGCCCTCATGAACCGGACGTCCTCATTCGAGAGTCGGGAGGCAACGCGCGTTGGTGGACGTTCGCCGGGGGAAGGCGGAACGCGGCCATCGTCGGTGCATTGAGTCGCACTGCGCCTGAGCTTCTTCCCGTGGCAGTGCAGTGGGATGACTTCTCCATCAGCCTCGCACCCGATGCGCCCGTCAGTCAGGCACGCAGCGCCCTGGCCCTGGCTATGCGGAGAAGGGAGACGGTGCCGGACATCATGGATCCGATCATCGATGCACGCGCCTTACGCGCGGTGAAGTTCGGTGAGATGGTTCCTGAGTCGATGCTCCGCCGCGAGATTGCATCCATGTGATCGAGTCATGGGCGTGCCTTTAACGGGTTCCCGTCTTGACTTTTTGGTTGAACTCATGGAACAGTGACGGTTGAGTAACGACATTATGCTCATCGACGAATATGTGCAAGGCGGGAGGATTAGTTTGATCCTCCTGTCCCGCACACGCATGAGGGTAACGTGGTTATGGCTAGAATTGAGCAAGTTTGTTGTGTGTGGTGTGACGGGAGTGGACTGCCGGGCGTGTCTCGGACAACTCCGAAAGACCGCTTTCAGGGCTGTCCGAGACACGTCCGGCAACCCACCCGCCGCAACTGCCTCAGAATGCAGTTTTGTTTAATTCTGAACACCGGTCGCCGGCTTCCGGGTCAGTGGTTCTGCGTTGCCCCTGAGATCGATGATGGGGGCGCGGCTCGGCAAGAGCGATAGCACGGAAGGGTGCTCACAGTTCTTCCTTGCCGCCTATGGCGTTCGTCTCATATGGAACGTGATTGAGTTCCGGTTCAATGTGTGACGGTTTCAACGCGTAACGGCGCGGAGGGGCGGTGTCTTGGGCTCTGCGGCCCTGACGGATGCTCAGTGCGTTGGGAGGGGGTCGGAGCCGGGTGGCCCTGGCACATTCCTGTCCGCGTCCATGCCATGTAGCGCGAATGCTACACTTGCGGTCGTGACCGATGTTGAGTCCCAGCTCAGGAGTCTGTCTCAGCGCGAGCTGCGCAACGAGTCTGGCCGGGTGCTGCGTGCAGTGAGCGAGG
>ERZ772960.1369-NODE-1369-length-19520-cov-3.066067_pt1 | contig 19520 bp, 29 predicted proteins | sample MGYA00580678_ERZ772960 | MGnify/ENA primary metagenome ERZ772960 (study PRJEB29015, sample SAMEA2737930) | human oral metagenome | biome: human oral; feature: human-associated habitat; material: dental | place: China | collected 2059 ... | reverse complement strand
CAAATCTATCTAAAGCCTTTAAAGAGCCTTTTAAAGCCGTTAAATTTACCTTATTGGCTTTTAGACTTTTATCTTTTTTTGATATTTGATCATCTTCGTCAAGCTCTATGTTGTAGGTAGAGGTGATATACTTTTTAGTAGGTATAAAGCCCATATCATATAAGGTCTTGTCTCTAGTAGCTCGCTCTATATTTGGCGCATCTTCATCATAAAGCTTTGCGTAAAGTTCACCGTTAAAGCCATTTATCTCTTTAAAATAGCTAATGGTCTTATTCATAACAAAAATTAAAATTTTTGCATCATTGCTAGCCAGATCTTCTCTTATTTCATTGTGAGTTTTAGCTGCTGCGTAGCTACCTTCTTTTACATCACTTGTTAAATTTGCTCCCAAAATAGCCTTGCTTATTTGATTATCCAGGTAGTTTGGCAGCTTAGTAAAGTCGACATTTGAAGTTGGCTGAATAAGAGTAAGCTCTTCTTCGGTATCAATCACTGCACTATCGCCACTTAGCATAGCTTGCACCTCTGAAGCTAGCTCATCAGGATCAAAACTTGTTTTTGCAATAGCCCATGGCGAACCAAAACGCTCTAAGAATCTAAACCAAAATTTAAGACCTGCATTTTTCATTTTTACTGGAAAATAAAGCTTTTTTAGTAATCCATCGCCATAAATTTTCCTAAAATTTGCTCTATTTAGTCCATAAATAACTTTAAATGGCGGTATATCTTCTTCGCTACCATTTGCAAAAAATATAAGCTCACTGCTCGAATTAAACTTAAACTGCCTAAAATCACGCTGCACCAACCTTGGATAGATGAAGCCACCTTTGTCTTTATAGTTTACTTCAAATACATTTAGTCCATAAAGATAAGTCTCTAGAATTTGACTTACTATGTCAGGATTAAAAATTTTTTTAAACTCATCCCTAACTTCTTCATTGTCGCAAACTATTTGTACTTCTTTTTTCTCTGTTGCTGCCTTTCGGCTAACATCGCACTGCGTAACAGTTAAATCGTTTAGTATCATATCCATATCATCATTGCTTATGCTTTGTACTCCAGCATTTATAAGCAAGTCGATAAGCGTGCTATTTTGTGAAATTATTGCACCCTTTTTACGTTGTGGCTGTGATTGCATCTTGTTTTCAAATCTATCTAATATCATCTACTTCGCCTTTTTACTTTCTTTTTTAGTTTTGTAAGTTCATAAGCTCCAGCAAGACTATCAGGAGCGTCATCATGTTTGGCTTCTGGATACTCGGTTAGTTGCTCAATAAGCAAATTTTGACTCTCATGAAAAAGTATCTCGCCATCATCTATAGGCACTTCAAGTTCCTCTATTCTTTGTCCCTTATTTGATGTATTGTTTACACCTTTTAATGGAAGTTTAATGCCTAGTTCAAAAGCCTTATCCCTTATCCATTGCCTAAAAAATTCTTGTCCACCATTTGTTTCTATCGCACAAATACGGCACTTGTAAAGCTGATTTAGGCGGATTATCTCTTTGATGGCCTTTTTGGTCTTCATGACCTCTACTATGCTTTCTGCTACGTAGATCTTAGCTTCAGCTTTACTTACGCCTAGTACAGTTATGGCCGTATAATCACTCTTTTTCTTTTCCCCTGCAGGATCTATATACATAACGAAGTAATCACATCTTGGAAGCTCTTTATAAAAATACATAGTCTCTTTTGTAAAAATTTGCGTTTCACTTCTTGGATCATTTTGCTGCTCTTTATTAAAACTCTTGAGGTTCTCAGCTCTTTTTTGCATAAGCTTTAGAATAGGCAAAGCATCATTCCAGAGCACACTAGAACCTTCGTCCATCAAAGTTTTATTTTTGATATAAAATTTATCACTTACGTCGCGGCTAACATTGCGATATAACTCGCTCCACTTATCCCATAGATCCATTCTACATGGGAAATTTATAATACTTTGATATTTTTTTGAGTTCCAAAATTTAAGCTTTAGTTTGCGCGCCAGAACGCTATCAGCATGAAGTATGGTACCTATATAAAGCACGTCTAAGCTTCCATCTACACTTCCGAGATTTAATACCGCTTCATCAAGCCATGCTTCAAGCTTGTCGCGTTGCTCTTTACTGCGTACATTGGTATCGTTTTCCAAGTCATCTAGAATTACAAGATCTGGGCGATAGGTACCAAATTTAACACCACGCAAACGCTTACCTGAACCAAACGCTTTTAATTTGACACCGTTTGCGGATACAAACTCGCCTATTTTCCAATTTTTGGTGATACCACAAACTTGTGGGAAGTCCATCTTTAAATTTGCATTATCTTCAAGCTCTGCTTTTATGGCTTCTAAACAACCCTCTACGAGCTCGACAGCATCAGATATTTCAACTACAAAACGCTTTTTGTTAAAGCAGATACACCATAATGGTAGAAGCTGTGAACAGTAAGTTGTTTTTGCATGGCCACGTGGTGCAGCACGAACGTATTTATCTCCGCTGCTATCTTGTGTCATAGTTTCAAATACATGTGCTAAATCTTCATGAAGAGCACAAGAGCTATTGATGCTAAAATAGTGTGGAAAATAAGTCCTTGCAAAGAACAAAAAATCATGCTCGGCACGCTTTATTCTTGTCGGTCTATCTTTTGGAGGTAGAGGAGTATTTAAATGTATCTGCTCTTTTAGTTCATTACTTAGATTGTCTAGCCAGCCGTAAAAGTCCTTACGCGTTAGTTTGCTAAGCTCAGGCTCTACAGCGCCAGCTTGCTTGTGTGTTTCCCTACTATCTTCAAAAAAACTATTTAGCTCATCTCTTGAAAAAAGCATGCACTATCCTAAACATCTAGCTCTTCGATAGTTTTAATAAATTTTTCACTCTCAATGAGCTCTACGAGTTTTTTGATACACTCTTTGTTCTCGTCGTCTTTAAATTTATCGACTACCAGCATAATGACCTTTTTAGCGATGCTTAAGCGGTACGCCGCCGGATTTTCGTAGCTTGCAACCTTGCTCATCTTCACAAAGCTATCGCCTATCTTTGAAAGTGCATCAGCCTTTTTACTAGCACTAAGCTCGCTTTCTCTGATATCTTTTACGGCAAGCCGCATCTCTTCTATAAAATTTTGATAGATATTTTGTTTATCTTCGCCATTTTTATTTAGGTATCCAGCGGTTTTTTGCTCATCCCACTTGCCGTCGCTAGTTTTATAATTTTTAATAGTTTTAGTTGATTTGTTTAAAATTTCAGCAATTTTTTCAACACTAAAACCTTTTAAATAAAGCTCACGTGCAAGTTGTTTAATATCAGCTTTTTCACCCATTTAAATCCTTTAAATCCATTTTATTTTCACTATGTCTAAAGGCTCGTGTTCCAAGCCTCGGCTTATTTTCTTCATCTTCTATTTGTGTTGGTATTTTTCTACTGGCCATTTTTAAAAGTATGCTTGTCAGTTTTTCTTCTTGATCACTTAGGCTGTCTTTTGGAAAGTTATTGCGACGCTTTAGCTCCAAAATAACAAGCTTGGCACAAATGTCTTTTAAAAGCGGAGTTGGATTTTTGGGTATCTTGATGTATGAACCTATAAAGGCGAGGCGGTCAGCCAATACATCGTCTATAATGTTTTGATTTATCTCGCCAGTACCATCAAAGTCACTTAGCTCTCGTAGCTCTTTTTGGGAAACCTCTTTTAATAAATCATCATTTGTTATCACTTCATACCCTTAAAATATATTTTTAACACTTTTAAAAGCCTTTTAAAGCTTTAAAAATATATTTTTAATATCTTTGTAGCCCCTAAGCCAAAAATGGCTTTAAAGGGGCTTATTTTATTTTATGCAAAAGCTAGCTCAACAATAGCATCAAGCCTATTGCAAATTGGTATGGTTCTACTTTCGCTTACTATGCTCCAGCCTTTACCTTTATCAAGCACTTCAGGAGCTGCTGCGAAGAACTTGGTAGGTGCTTTGCCTACCGCAGATGTATGGTTCGCTCTTCCGTAAACAATTTCAAACATCTCACTAGCTAGTGGCACTACGATTCCTTGCTTGCCAGTCATGTATGAAGTAGCTTTACCCTTTTGGTTGATATAGCTTGCATCATATGGCATAAATGTTTTTCCAAAAATTTCAAGCGTCAAGACATCATTTTTATTAAACACTTTTGCTGCACCAGATTTTATATGGCCCTGGTCTGTAACTAGTTTTAATAGTTCATTGTAGAGATCACGAGTAAGCAAGGCAATGTATGGTTTTGCACGACCTAGCTTTTCTGCTTGTGCCTTTTCGATGTCACTTAGTAGGGTTAATACATCGGTAGAGTTTGTAATATTGATTTTTGTTCTGTTTGCAGCATTTAGTGAAAATAAAACATTGCCTTTTCCATCCATGACTTTGCCAAATATTGCACCAACTGCCATATACTCTAGCGTATTTATTATGTTACTTTTTTGATCAGCTAGTTTATTGCCAATGGCTGCTGAGAGCGATTTTGCCTGCTCTTTTTGTGTGTTTAATGTTTTTAGCAAATTCATTTCACTAGCTGAAATAACATCTACTTGTGGGAAACGAGGAAGTGGGACTGATATGATAGTCTCGTCACCATTTTTGGTAACTAGATGCTCACCGGTTTCGCTAACACTTTCAAGTATTACACCAGAACTCTTTTTTAGAATTATGTTATGTGAATCTGAGAGTGTAGGTGTCCAAGTTTTAAAGAACGTATCGGTAACAAAGCTTTGATCCGCCTTTTTTTGCTCGATAATTTCAGTCATTGCATCGACTGTAAAAAGTTTTAACAACTCATCCATATTTTTAACCCCTTACTATAATTTTTTGTTTTAAAAGTGCTGTTCTAACAGCCTCACTAACTTCTATATTTACCTCTCCGCACACCAAAACATCAGCCGAGGAATCTTGCCCAATGTTGTCGCAAAGGACACCTAAGATTTTATCCCCAGTGCCATCCCAGCTCTTATCAACTGGCGAAAAGCTAGCACCGCCATCAGTGGTTGCAAGTAAGGTGCCACATTCAAGTTTTTGGCTAGTTGCAATCTTTGCGTTTAATGCAATAACAGAATTTACCACCACATCACTATATGTTCTTGGTTTTGTTTGTTCGTTTGTCATTTTTTCTCCTTATTTTTGTAATGCTAGTTTAATAACATCTAATTCGTCAGTATTGTTTGCTTTGCCTGCAAAAATGTCATTTGGTATCTTTGCTGTTTCATTGCTTTTAACGGTTTGCAAAAACTCCCTAAAGCCAGATAAATCATTTTTTGCATAGCTTAATGCCCATTTTTCCTGATCTTGGGAGAGTTTATTTTCAAATATTGCATGTTTTACTTCGCTTTGGCAAAGTTGATCTTTTAATGCCTTTATTTCGTTTTTACTCTCTTCAAGAGTTGCCTTTAAAGCCAAATTCTCATTTTCGAGCTCTTTTAGCTTATCCATATTTTCTCCTTTATGATTTGTTGTTTCTTCTTTTTGGGATGGACTTAGTGCTTTATTCGCTCTTACTTCGTCAAGTTCATCTAAAAATGGAGTATTTGTTAAAGCTACACTCTCAAGCTCACATCCTATCCATGCTCCACTTTTTTTATCTACTGCTGCAAAATTGAATACAGGACTTAAATAGCGATATTCACCATTTTTTATATACTCTTTTGCGCGATCAGTCCAAGAAACCATGCCATAAAGCTTATTGTCTTTTATGTGCATAGACTTTATCCATCCTGCTGCAGGTGCTTCATTTCCATATAGACTTTGGTGCTCGTAGTCAATTACAGTATCAACCTTTCTGGCATCAAAATTGATTTTGATCTTTTCTAGATCGCCGCTATCTATGCGAAAAGCTCCTGCCCTATGCCCTTGCCACTCTCCACAAACAACTAATAAAATTTCAACTTGATCTTCACCACTATCCTTTTTAAGGGCAATGAGATCAGCACTAAAACGCATTTTCCCCTCCTATATTTTGTTTTTACAACTTTACAACTATCATCTTTTAGCTCTCTAACCAGCTATCTTTTTGTAAAAAATCAGTCGATATTTGACGTGACAAAACATACATGTAGCCATAGTCAGTTATGCTATTGTGTAACACTTTTAGATTATTCAACCTAATACTAAATTCATTATCTAAAAAGGATTTATTTAGCTTTTTATCTATTCTTTCGGCTAGATTGATAGCTTTATATCTATTTTCTTGCCTATAAATTTGCTGTTTGCTAGAAGTAGTACATAGTATATGTATATTAAAATTTACATTTTTTCTAACCATGTCTTCGTATTTTTCATCAACAAATTCAACAAATACAAACTCATCAGAACCTTTTATAAGAAGTTCCATCTCATTTTTATCTTCAAATTCACCTAAATATATAGATGTATTTTTACAAACTTCTTTTAGGGCACTAATAAGCTCTTTTTCGAACTCCACTATCATATTTTCTCCTTTCTGGCCGCATTATGAATAAAAAGGCCATCAAAAATCTATCAACATTTTTTATAAATTTTTGTAACAAAAATTTTTGATAGATTTTGGCAGTTAGCTTGCGTAACATTGCCAAAAAAATAGGAGTATACATGAGCTTAAAAGAAAACATAAAAGAGAACGAAGGCTTTAAAAGCTACATATATCAGGATACTCGTGGGTATCCTACTGTCGGATATGGCTTTAAGGTTTCATCTCTTAGTAAAGACGAACTCTTTTTAAATGGTGGCAAGGTTGAGCCTATGAGTAAAGCGGTAGCAGATCAAATTTTAGAGATGAAGTTAATTAAGCTTGCCTCTAGCGTTTGTGAAGCTTTTCCTTGGCTAGAAGATAAGCCAAAAAATGTCCAAGACGTGGTAATAGAGATGTGTTATCAAATGGGCGTGCCAGGCGTGAAAAAGTTTGTTACCACTCTTAATTTCATAAAGTCTGGCGAATATGAGGCAGCCTACAAAAATGGCCTAAATAGCCTTTGGGCAAAACAAACGCCAAACCGGGCAAAGAAGGTGCTAAGTGGGTTACTTGATAACTAAACTTCCTATTGTAGGCTTTGCATTGGCCGCGCTTTTAGGTTTTGCTTGCATAAATTTGTTCCTCGAAAATTCAAGGCTAGAGGGCGTAAATTCCGTCTTGCTTAAAGACCTTGAAAGCGAAAAAGAGAAAAACGAGCGATTAACCAAGGACTACACTACAGTCAAAAACAATCTAAGTGCCTGCGATACAGCTCTTGCTTCACAAAACGAAGCTATAAAGGCTGCTGCGGTAAAGATCGACGATACCCCGTCAAAAGAGGCCGAGCGGATAAAGAAGATCTATGTCAAAGATCAAAGTTGCGAAAGCGAGCTGGCTGCATATAAGGAGCTGTTTAAATGAGAATATTAGTGTTCTTTGTGGCGCTCGTTCTGCTTTTTTCAGGCTGTGCAGATAAGCAAGTGTCTGAGCCTATAGTTGTTTATAAAGAAAAATATATGCCCGTAAGGTGCAATGCTAAGATGCCCGATAAGCCAAAAGACGACGGCAAATTTGAGACGCATAAGGCAAAGATGATCTATTACCGCGATTGCGAAAAAAAACTAAAACAATGTCTTGGAATAAAGGAAGAAGATGGAAAATAGCCTAGATTTTGGCAATGAGATAAGAGAGACAGCTGGATTAATAAATTTAGCTGGATCATGGGGGCTAAATGAATTTATCGTCTTTATGACGATTTTTGGCTTTATCGGTTTTGTGGTGGTCTTTTTGCTGCTTAGTAGATATACAAGCAAAAACACTGATTTGATGATCGATGTAGTGAATAAAAATAGTGAAGCTATAAATAAACAAAGTAGTGCCACTGAAAAGCTAAGCGATATCTTAGCAGCAAATTTCGCAACGAATAAAGAGAAGCTTAATGAAATACATGAAGATGTAAAAGAGATCAAGCATAGCGTAAAGTATACGAGAATGCCAAGAAATAAAAAATTTAGTGAGCATATAAATGATTGAAGTTGGAATTATAAGCGAAGTAAGAAATGACCGTGCAAAAGTTGCCATTGGTTCGATGGTAACTGATTTTTTGCCGGTATTTCAAGCACATGCCAACTCTTATGCAGTGAGCTTTTCACCAATACGCGCAGGAGAGCAAGTGCTAGTGCTACCTGTGCATGATGAGTTAAACTCAGGTGTGGTGCTTCGTGGGCTTTATCAAAGTTCTCACAAAGCAGACGCTACTGATAAAAAGGTGCATGTAAGTTTTGAAGATGGCATAAAGATGAGCTATGACAGCTCTAGCTCGTGCCTTGAAATTTCATCTCCAAAGCTTATAAGCATAACTTGCGATAACGCAAATGTAAAGGCTAAAAATGTGATGGTAGAAGCTAGCGATACCACTATAAAAAGTCCAAGCATCAAGCTACTTGGCAACACGCTCATTGAAGGAGCTATAAATACAGCAGGAAGCGGTGGTGGTAGTGGTAGTTTTGAGATAAACGGAGATGTAAAAATCACTGGCTCAATCACAGCAGGTGGTAACGCAAGCTTTGGTGGTAGCGTACGTGATGGACGTGGCAACCTAAGCGATCATACAAATAACGGACTTGCGAGGGATTAGTGATGAAATATCTAATTGATATAGAAAACTCTATCAAAGACATACTCCTAACTCCACTTGGCTCAAGGGTGATGCTGCCTGAGTATGGCAGCAGAATTTACGAGCTAATAGATCGCAAGGTAGATGATGAATTTCGTGCTGATCTGGCGTGCTTTGTGATAGAGGCGGTTGAAAAATGGGAAAAGAGAGTCAAGATCGATGAAGTTCGTCTTATGGGTCTAAAAGATCATAAGCTTAGCTTTAAAGTAGTGCTTATGAGTGGTGATGAAATAGAGGTAAGAGCATGAATTTAAAAAAACTTCCATATCCAAACGTTATTGAAGTGCTTAAATATGATGAAATTTTAAATAATGTTAAAAACCTTTTTAAAGAGCATTTAACTGATAATGAAATTTCACTGCTTGAAAGCGACAACTACTCGGCTTTACTTGAAACATTGGCTTATAGAGAGTTACTCTTGCGAGCTAGGATAAATGATAGCGTTAAGGCTATGTTGCTGCCATTTTCTACTGGAGATGACCTGGATAACATAGTAGCGATTTATGGCATAGAGAGACTAAAAGGAGAAAAGCCAACCGCGCAGTGTGAGTTTAGCCTTTCAATGCCAAGAAACAGCGATACATATTTGCCAAAAGGGCTAATTTTACGCAGCGAAAATGGTGAAACAGCTAGTTTAAAAAATGAAGTTGTAATAAGAGCAAATGAGCTAAAAGCTGTTGGAGTGATCATTTTAGATGAGTTTACAAAAACCAGCAAAGCAAAGTGCGAATATATCCAAACACCACTACCTTTTGTCCTAAAAGCAAAACAGCTAAGTGAGTTTGAAGGCGGAGCCGAGCTTGAGAGCGATGAGAGACTAAGAGAGCGTGCAGTTTTAAGCTTGGAGCGTTTCTCAACTGCAGGCAGTGCTAAAGCATATACTTATCAAACACTAAGTGCAAATGCAAAGGTTATTGAGTGCAGTGTGCTAAATGGCGGTGCTGGAGTGGTGCAAATTTATCTAAAAACTACTGACATGAGCGAAGAGACACGCAAAGATGTGGAGAGCTTTTTAAGTGCCGAAAAGGTCAGACCACTAACCGACAATCTAAGCGTGTTAAATGCCACGAAAATAGACATAAAGGTAGTAGCTACCCTTGAGCTAACAGATATGCTCTTTCAAGACGAAATTGCTAAGAGTATCTCAGCTCTGCCAACTAGCCTTAGCCTTGGAGAGGATCTAAATTTAAGCTATATCTATAAAAATCTGCATCAAAACGGCGTTTATAGAGTAAGTCTTAGAGAACCGCTTAATGATAAAAAGATAAGCGTAAAAGAATTTGTAAATTTAAGCTATGAGATAAGCTACAAAAAGGCTGAATTATGAGCTTGCTACCTAATCACAAAAGTAAATTTGATAAGAAATTTGACTTGCTTTTTGGCGTAAGGTTTGAGGATTTAGACATTGGTGTCATAAATACTCTTGCAAGCAAAGCTCCAAAAAATTTGCTGCCAGTACTTGCAGCCAGCTTTGATGTAGATATTGATGGACTAAACGAGAATGAAGCCAGAGAGCTCATAAAAAATGCCTTCGAGATACATTACTACTCAGGCACTTTTTATAGTCTAAATAAAGCATTAAGCGCACTTTATGCAGATGCCAAGGTTAAAGAGTGGTTTGATTATGCAGGACTGCCTTATCACTTTAAACTAGAGCTTGATGCAAGTAAAAATGGAGTAAGCCCACAGACGCTAAAGAGATCTGATGAGATCATAAACACCTACAAAAACGTGCGTAGCGTCTATGATGGAGCAAGTATAAAAGCGACTGCTAGCATAAATTTAAAGGCTTACTCTTACACATTTAGCGGTGAAAATATAAGCGTAGATCCTTACGTAATATCAAATATAAGCCAAAGAGCAAGTTTTAAAGTAGGAGCTACTACGCAGATCAACGAGATCATAAGCATACCGGTCAATTTAAAGGCTCAATTTTTTAGGTAATAAAATTTAAAAGGAAAGCAATGAAACAATATACACTTCTAACTGCAAACGGCATCAATAAGCTTTTAAAAACAGCTAGCAATGGAAGCAAGATCATACTAAAAGAGGTGGTTGTCAGCGATTTTGATGGCGAGCTAAGTGAAAGCATAACAACTATACCAAATGAGAAGTATAGAGGTGCAATAAACGCCATAACGATAGACGAAAACGATAATAACATCCTCGACGTCGATGCCATCATACCGCCTGAAGTTGGCGGATTTTATATAAAAACGGCTGGCATCTACTGCGACGACGGCTCACTATTTGCAGTGGCGCGCCTGGCCGACACATACAAGCCGCTTTTGAGTGAAGGAAGTAGCAAAGATATCACACTTAGCTTTAGGCTACAAATAGCAAATGCAAACGAAAGCATCATTTTAAAGGTTGATAACAATATAGTGCTAGCAACTAGAAAATGGTGCGAAAAGATGTTTCTTAAGATAAAAGACAAGATCGACGCATACACCAAAAAGAGAGCGACGATAAATTTGCTCTAAAAACCGAGCTAACAGATGGCTTGCCAATAGGCGCGTATCTAAGCTATCCAAGCCAAAAAACCATCCCTGCTGGCTTTTTGATAGCAGATGGCAGAAGTCTAAAAAAAGCAGAATACACTGAGTTATTTGACGTGATAGGGTACACATACGGCGGAAGTGGCGATAATTTTAACTTGCCAAATTTCGCCGATGGTAAGTTTATGAGGTCAATAGGTGGCAGTGCTGCCGCTCTTGGCGCAGCCCAACAAGACGAAATCAAATCACACTCACATGGCATCGGTCAGCAGCCAGGGGTGGGACAATCAAATAATGGTGGAACCGGTGGCTTTGTTGGACAAAATAGCTATATACAATCAGGAGCAACAGGTGGCAATGAAACAAGACCGTACAATATGGCGGTAGTTGTCATCATAAAAGCCAAAAACGTAAATACCCCAATAGCTGGGCAAATTGATAAAACAATACTTGCCACCGAAACAAAAGCAGGCATTACAAAACTCAAAAATGTCATAACTGCAAAGCAAGAAGATGTAGCTGTTACAGAGAAAGCCGTAAGAGAGTTTGTGAACAATAGCCAAAACGGATTAGGTGTAGGTCAAACTTATAAAAAAGTGTGGGATCAAAGAGACCTAAACACTTACTACCCAAATACTACAAATAAACCTATATTAGTGTGTGTTAGCATTGAAGCCAATAATACTGATATACCGGTATCTGTGATTGTAGATGAGGTAATGGTTTTAACAGCTGATTTGGACAACTATACAAACTATAATTTTTCTTTCATAGTGCCAGCAGGCTCAAAATACAAACTAGCTACATTGACAAATCCTAGTTACAAAAAGAGGGATTTACTTACGGAGATCAATAATGAAAAACTAAATACTTGGTCTGAATTAAGTTAAAAAGGAGAGCAAAAAGATGAAATATTATAAAGATAGTAACGATGAAATTTACGCTTATGATGACAATGTCAGCAAGGAAGCTTTAGCTACAAGTGTAGAAAAGTTTAGTTTAACACCTTTAACACAAAAGGAGATAGAGGAGTATTTAACGCCAAAAATAGACGAAAGGGCTAAGGCTTTAGCACAGCTTGAAGCGGATATAACAGAGTGCAAGGACGACATAAAACACGCCCTTATTATTGGTAACACGGCAGTGTTAGAGAGCTTGCGAAACGAATATAAGGAATTAATAATTCAAAGAGAGGGGCTGAAATGAGTTACATAATAATCTGCATGTTGTCGCTAATAGTTGGCATTTTGCTATGCCCTATCGTGATTTTTCTACGTGCTAGAAAATGTGAGGGCTGGGACTCATCTAATATGACTAACATCTTAAGAGTATTCAGTCATTTGGCGACACATCCAGATGACTTTAGTAGGTTTCAGTACGAAGATGGCAAGAAGCCGTTTTGGTATTTGAGTGGCGATGAATTTACCGACATTGTAAAAACTAGACCAAATGAAAAGGATAAAAAATGAGAGCAAAAATAAAAAGGTGCGAAATTTGTGCATCAACGTTGGATAAAGACGGTAACTGCACTTGGAGCGAGTGTCCTAAGTGCCCAGGATACAAACAGAGCGAAATAAAGGAGAATGAGAAGCCAAGTAAGAAGTCAAAAAAGGAAAATGATGCTAAAGAGTAAAGAAATATTGCAACTTATAGCGATCATTTTAGTAGAGCTTTTGCTTGAGTTGCTTGCATTTGTGGTCGTGCCAGTCGCATTACTATTTTGCAAAAAAGATGACGAGCATTTGCCAAAGATATTTAGATGGTTTGAAGATGCAAACGACTATTACGATGGTAAGTGTGCTGCTATCAATGGCGATAGTGGCTGGAGAGAGAAGCACTATCCTGAACCAACTAATAGAACATATAAAGCAAGACTTCTTTGGCTATTGCGCAATAGGATAGGATACTTTTCAAGTGAAATTTTAGGCGTCAAAGTAGATGAAGTAAATCCATATAGCATAGAAACTTTAGGTGATCCTCATATTGCCAGTAATAGTGGCAAAGAAAGTGGTTTTTGTAAAGTTACTTGCACTTTAAAAGATGGACGCTCACGTTTTGGACTTTACAAAACGATCCGATACAAAGGCTTTTTAAGTGGCTTTTATTGTCGTATCTATGTCGGATGGAAGCTTATGGATATAGCAGGGGCAAATGCCTTAAATTTTAAAGAGTTCACCCAGAAAGATGATAAGAAATATTTAAAAACGGTGTGGTGTATAAACCCATTTAAAAAAGTAAATCAAAAAGGAGAATAAAAATGGCAGCAAAATTTGGTGTAAACGTAACCATCTCAGCTGAGGCGGCAAGACCAATAGCAGTAGAAAGTACTACGCCTATTGGTATAGCAGGGTATGAAGAGGTGCTAGAAAATGGTCTACATTTTTATATGACAACAGCAAAGGCACTTGAAGCCCTTGAAGCAAAATACAAAGCTAAAAAGGATGCGAGCCAAGCTTTTAAAAAAGGTTCTATTTATAGGGCTTTAAAAGGTATTGAGGATCAGGCCGTAAATACTCAAATAATTTTAAGTGTATTTACAAAAGATGACGATGAGGACACAAACGATGAGATCACGGAGTGCAAAAGTGCCGTTACAGCGTTTGCTAAAGCAAAATCACGCTTTGGTTATAGCCCAAATTTAATAATTGCACCTGGCTTTAGCCATGAAGATACGATTAAAGGTGAGATAGAAAAGATGGCAACTAGACTAAAAGCAACCGGCATTGTAGATCTAAAGGCAGATGACGCAGCAGCAGCCATTGTTAAAATGGGCGATTTCGGTACAAATAGACTAGTTGCCGCTTATCCAAATGTCAAGGTTTGGGATGATGAAACGAATGCTTATGTCTATGAGGGGCAAAGTGCGAGAATAGCCGGCATGATAGCTCATACAGATGGCGCAAGCGAGTTTGGATACTCAGATAGCTATTCAAACAGAGTTATGATAGGAGTGTCAGGCACTCAAATAGACGTGGATTTTGAGCTTGGGGAAACTTGCACGGCTGATGAGCTTAGAGCTGCAAAAATTTCTACCATCATTAGAGAGAGTGGCTTTAGGGCTTGGGGTGGCGAAACGAGTGACCAAGATACTATTTGGCAAGATCTAGCACGTGTTAGGATATTTGACCGAATATCGCAAGCTTGCCAAAAGGGAGTGCTGTTTGCGATCGATAGAAAAGCTAGTGAGCTTTATCATGCAAAAAGATCAGTTAGCGAGCTCCTTCGTCAGCTAGTTGGAGCAAAGGTACTTCTTGGATATGAGCTTAGCTGGAGTGCAAAAAACACCGACGCAACTATCACGGCTGGTAAATTTTACCTTGACGTCAGAATGCAAAACAATCCTATCGTTAAGCAGCTTACACTTGATTTTATCTACGTGGATAAATACGGTAGCGTTTTGATGGATGAGTTAAATAAATAAAGGAGATAAAAATGAAAAGACAAATTCCTCAAGTAATCCAAGAAGGTAACATTTATATAGATGGCATCGGTTATCTTGGTGTAACAAAAAAGCTTAAGCTTCCCACAATAGAGTTTGAAATGATAGAGAGCAAAGGAGCTCTTAGCACAAATTACACAACTGGCATGCTAAAGGCAACAGAGGTTGAATTTACAGTTAGTGTGTTAGATAAAAACATGTGGGTAAATTTAGGACTAAACAGCTTTACCAACCGCATTCCGTGGCTTTTTAAAGCTAGCATTTTCCAAAGTGGCAAAAGTAAAGCTGTGCCTTTTAGTGCAGCCTTTACTGGAGATATTATCAGTTATGAAGTATCTGAGTTTGAAAGCGGAAAAGAGCTAGAAGTTACTATTAAGCTATCAGCTCATTTCGTGGACATCAACGTGGATGGCGTGCCGATGATGTTAAAAGATAGTGAAAATATGATATGCGTTATAGGCGGAGTTGATTATATGGCAGGGGTTCGCTCAAATTTAGGAGAGTGATTTTTATACTAAGCCTGCTTGTTTTACTTTGATATGTAGCCAAGCAGGTAAAAACAACAAAAGGATACAAGAATGAAAGAGATAAAGATAAAAGATGAAATTTGGCAAATGCATGCACCAAAAGTAAGAACCATTAAGATGGCGGATGAAAATGGTGGTAGCGATATGGCAAAGACTATCTATATGATAGCTGCACTTTGTAATAAGACACAAGATGAAGTTGAAAATTTGGAGTTTAAAGAATTTATGTCTTTACAAAAGGTGTTAAATGATTTTTTAGATGTAAGGGCGGAGTAAATAACGAAAATATCGCCCTTATAGCTCATGTTTTAGGCTATGGATATAGCGAGATAATAAATCTTAGTTTGAGTGATTTTAGTGAGTTTTTAGAAATTTCAGTAAAGATCTTAAAGGCTAAGAGCGAGTTATAACTTCTTTGGTTTTACCTAATGCTAAACCAGCGGTGCCAATAAGGCTGCCAAGTATCCCTAAGCCAAAAACTAAGGCAATAAATGTTTCAAAAAAGCCACTTGGTGAAACAAAAAAGAATAAAACGATAAAAATAGGAATGATTAAAGCCATTTTAAATCCTTTTTAAAAGGGATTATATCGTATTTTAAAGGAAAGATATGGATAACGCACAAGTTGGTATTAGTATTGGTCTAGCAGTAAAAGGGCTAAGTAAAATATCAGAGCTAAAAAAAGGGTTTGATGGTTTAAAAGGCAAGATAGTAGAAGCAAAAAAAGCCATAACATCTTTAGATAATACTAGGTTATCAAATCTATCTAGCCAAATAAGAGAGAGCCAAAAAGCACTTTTAGGCGAACTTACGACAAATTTTAGCAATCTTACAAACTCAGTAGCCATAGGAGTGCCAATAAAACTTGCCATTGATGATGAGGCGGCTTTTGCGAATGTAAAAAAGTATGTTGATGATAGCGATGAGAACCTGGCTAAGCTAAAAAATGAGATGAGAGGGTTAAGCTCACAGCTTGGAGAGAGCTTTAGTAATATAGCTGACATTGCAGCTGGCGGCGGTAAGATAAATTTAGCCGGTGAGGAGCTAGTAACTTACACAAAGATGCTTGCAACCGGCTCAGTTGCATTTGAAATGAGCTCTGAAGCCTTATCAAAGGCGGCCAATAATATGAAAGTTGGCTTTAAGATGAACGATATAAAGGAGCTTAATAGCTTTTTTGATAGCGTAAACTTGCTCGACAATAAGGTTACTAATGCAAATGCTTCTGATATATTTGAGGCTACTTCGCTAACAGCTGCAAATGCCAGCTTAATAGGTCTAGATAGTAAAAGTGCTAGTGCCATAAGTGCTACAATGCTAAGCACTGGCAAAGCTAGCTCTGTTGTAGGCACTAGCTTAAATGCTCTTTGCTCCACACTCTCAATGGCCGACAAAAAGGGTAAAAATTTTCAAGAAGCGCTAGCGAGCATAGGCATGGATGCAACATATCTAAAAACAGCCCTACAAAAAGATGCAGCAGGGGCAATCACGTCATTTTTAGAAGCGATTTCAAGAGCTGATAAAGATAAGCAAGCAGGGCTACTTTATGATCTAGTTGGTGGAAATTTCAACGATGAGATAGCAGGGCTTGTAACAAATATCGATGCTCTTAAAGCAAATATCAAAATGGCACACTCGGATGAAGCCACAGGATCTATGCAGCGTGAGCTACAAACGAAGCTAAACACTACAAAAAGTGGTATCGAAAGGGTTACACAAGCATGGAGAAATCTAGGTTCAAGCCTCGGAGAAACCTTTTTGCCACTTACAAATTTATTAGCTTCTATCTTAAGTAAGGTAGCTGGAGTGTTAAGCTCGCTAAATGAAAAATTTCCAAGACTAAGTGCCATAGTTGTTAGCGCTGCAGCTGGCTTTATGATCTTTAAACCGGTGTTGCTTCTTAGCAAGATAGCACTTTTAAGTGTAGCAGATGGATTTTTGGGCGTTATAAGGGTAGTGAAATTTTTAAATCCTATGCTCTTAATAGCAAAACTCAGATGGTTGGCTCATGCTGCAAGTATTGCAAGTGCCACACTAGCTGCCAAAGCTCATGCATTTAGCATTTGGCTAGTTGGTGCAAGACTAAGAGCAACTCTAGCTATCACTACTGCTTATAGTGCTGCCTCGAAGGCCTTTGGTGTAGCGTGTGGTGTTATGCGTAGCGGATTAATGGCGGTAACTCTAGCTACAAAGGCTATGAAATTTGCTCTTATTAGCACAGGCATTGGCGCTATAGTAGTAGCTCTTGGCATGGCAGCAGCCTATCTTATAGAAAATTGGGACGAAGTAAAGGCATTTTTTCTTGAGATATGGGAGAGTGTAAAGCCATATTGGGAGAGCACGACAAAGTTTTTTAGCGATCTTTGGCAAGGAGTGAGCGACTTTTTAAGCGCTATTTTTGAGCCGGTTATTAAAATATGGGATGAGCTTTTTGGTGGCTTTTTTGACTGGATAGCTGAGAAATTTGGCTGGATAAATGACATGGTCGGTGAGGCCATTAAGGGGCTAAGTAGTGCTTGGAGCAAGACAAAAGAATTCTTTGGCTTTGGAGATGATGAGCAAGCAAGCAGTGAGCTAAAACCAAAAGATGATAGTGGTGGCTTTTTTAGCTCTATTTTTGGCTCAGATAGTGATACCCACGCAAAAGAGGCTCCAGCTTTAGTGGCAGCTAGCCCAGGTGGTGGCGCCATCAACATTAGCTTTAATGGTGATTTTTTACTTAACTCAGATAATGGCAAATTTGACCTAGAGAGCTTTAAGGCTCAAATAGTAAAAGGCGTTAAAGACGCACTAAGACGTGATGAGTTTAACCGTAAAAACACGGATGTAAGGGGATAATATGGTGCTAAATCTTGGTGGGTTTAAATTTAGATGGGAGCAAACTAATAGCATTGGCATTGAGACTGCCTTTGGTATAAGCGAACAAGAGCGGATACAAAACTATCCAGCCTTATTTAGTGCAAATTTAGGAAGCAGCACTATTAATATAGAGGGACAAACACTGCCATATCACGGCGACAAACAAGGCGCATTAAAACCACTTTATGCCTTAGCCGCCTTACGTCAAAGCTTACCGCTTACAAATGGAAATGGTAAATATTTTGGTCGCTTCGTTATAGTAAAAATCAGTGAAAAACAAGCGATTTTCACTCCAAATGGAGCATTTTTTACGCAAAGTTTTAGTTTGGAGCTAAAAAGGGATTATGATGGATAAAATTTACATAGCTAAAGATGGTGATAGGCTTGATACTATCACCTACAACCACTACGGACATCTAAGGTTTTTTGAGCAAATCTTAACTATAAACCCAAAGCTTAGCACAACACTTCACGCAGGTGATAAGGTGTTTTTGCCAGAAATTAAAGAAACAGCGAAAGAGCAGGCAAAACTATGGTGAGAAAACCGGCTTTCAAGCTAGAAGCTAGCGGCAAAGATATAACAAACATCATCAGACAAAATCTAATAAGTCTAAGTTTTACCGATAAAGAGGGCAATGAAAGTGATGAAATCAGTTTTACCCTATTTGGCATATATGCAAAGCCAGTATTTGGAGATAAGCTTAAACTTTGGTTGGGATATGAAAATGGGCTCTATCTTTGTGGTACTTTTAGCGTGCAAACAACTAGCGCAGACTACAAAGCAAACACAACAGAGGTAAGAGCAACTGCTGTAAATTTTGCAAGCCCTGCAAAAGAGAAAAGACGTGTGAGCTGGGAAAATACAACGCTTTTTGGTATAGCTAAAAAGATAGCTAGTGCCAATGCACTATCTTTAAAAACAAGCGGTAGCGACCAAAACATAGCTTCTGTTATCCAGGATAATGTAAGTGACATAGAGTTTTTATATGATCTATGCGTCAAATTTGGCTTTTTAATGGCTGTTAAAAATGGTACCATCATCATAACAGCCAAAGATGCCAAGGGCGATGCTAGCCAAACCTCAAATACTTCAAAAAACGAGAATTTGCCCACTTTTACACTAAATTTAACTGATCTTTACTCGCTAGAGATCACTGAAGCTAATAGAAACTCTTATACGGCCGTAATAGTAGAGTGGCAAGACATCGAAGCTGGTAAGGTAAAAAGCATTAAGGTGGGAAGTGGGGAACAGGTATATAAGATGCAGATAGCTCAGCCAAAGAGCGATAATGAGGCCTTTAAGCAAGCAGAAGCTAAACTTAACGAGTTGCAACGCGGCGGAATAAATGGCAGATGTAGCTGCGAAGGTAAAAATATCATAGCAGGCGGCAAGCTTAAATTTGGTGGAGTTCCTGGGCTAGAAGCAAATGAGTTTAGCATAAAAGAAGTAAGCCATAAGCTTAGCACGAGTGGGTATGAAATAGACATAGAGTTTGAGGGGTAAAATTTTAGTTATTTAATATGTTTTAAAAGGTTGTAAAAAGCTATTTAAAAATATAAAAATTTACGTTAGAAATCAAAGTGAAAAAATGTGGTTTTTA
>ERZ772960.1368-NODE-1368-length-19521-cov-10.570482_pt1 | contig 19521 bp, 19 predicted proteins | sample MGYA00580678_ERZ772960 | MGnify/ENA primary metagenome ERZ772960 (study PRJEB29015, sample SAMEA2737930) | human oral metagenome | biome: human oral; feature: human-associated habitat; material: dental | place: China | collected 2059 ... | reverse complement strand
CCTTTTTTTATAGAGCCGCAAATATGATGATACCGAGAAGACCGTTCTATCATGCGTTAAGTGTACCTTATTTATTAGGAAAATAGCAATAGAAAGGACAAAAGATCAGCATTTTTAATAAAAAAGAACCATAGTTACAGGGAAAATTGGTAATTCTTAATTCATAATTATGAATTATGAATTACGAATTGATTCCACACTAGCATCGCCGAGATACGGGAAGCTTCTTTTGAAAATTGCTGATATGAAATTGCGGCAGGTTCTCCCGCATTGTCGGAAATACAGCGCAATATCACAAAAGGGACGGCATTCATCACGCAGGTTTGAGCAACCGCAGCAATCATATCGAAACAGAAGAAAACTATTGACTTCCTTGTTATTTATCCCGAAATATGATATATCATGAGTATAAAAATCATAACAAGGGGGTAAAAAATGGCAACATCAAGTATTTTTGCAAATTTCAACATAAATGACTCAAAAAAAGCAGAAGACTTTGTGAAAGCATTGGATATTTCTGCAAAAGAAAGTTTCAAAAAAGCCAGTACGGACTGTAAGGCCTTTATTGTGCTCCCTAACGACATAAAATCTCTTTGGGCTAAGAGAAAAGAACAAAAATGAGTTTTAATGTCGTAAATATAGTTGACTTGATTTCTTCCGTAGGTGAAGAAGAAATTCGCTCCGCTCTTTATGAGTTTGAATGTTCGAAAAATCCAGAAATTGAAAAATTTCTAAAAAATAATGCCGTTAATTTTGCAAAGTGTAAAATTTCTGTAACTCATCTTATCTTGGATGATGTAGGACAGATTGTAGCATATTTCACTCTGACTCATAAATCCGTAAATATTGCTGCCGAAAACTTGAGTAAATCTGCCTTAAAGACCTTGTCTCGCTACGCAATTCTTGATGCGGATTCTTCTTCATTTAACATATCCGCTTTTTTAATCGCACAGTTTGGAAAAAATACCGCTTATGCAGGTTCAAGTCATATTTCAGGAAATAAAATGATGAATTTTTGTTTTGGTATTCTCGAATCCGTGCAAAAGCAAGTCGGCGGCGGAATTGTATTTCTTGAATGTGAAGACAAAAAACAGCTTTTAAATTTCTATCAGAATGAAAGCAATAGTTTCCGAGTTTACGGAGAACGCTTTTCTGAAACAGAAAAGACCCAATATATTCAATTACTAAGATTTTTTTAGTACAATGTCTTTCTAAGAGGTCAAGCGCCTATGTATTTTCCGGCTAGAAGGCGGGTTACAATCTTGACAAATCCCTCTCTTAACCCTATGATATAATAAATAAGAACAATCTTATATATACTTCTTAATTGCGATTTGCACTTCAAAAAGGCAGCCGCTAAAAAGACAGTACGGATGGTACTGAACTTTTGCGAGGCTGTCTTTTTTTGTTTACGAGGTGCAGCAATGACCGACACTGATGCGTTTAATACTATAGTTACCGAAAAAAGACCGTTGCAAGGCAAACACGCTGCTGATTAGAACCACCGCCATCCGTGGGCGGTTCTGCATAGCCAGCGCTTTTGAAAATAGACGATGTAGATACAAGGAATACGGTAAAAAAGTACCGCAGGCACGGTAAGAAATGTACGTCCCTGTACATTTCTTACCTACGTGTTTGCAAAGCAAACACGTTACTGACTAGAAACACTGCCATCCTTGGCAGTTTTGATACGTTGAGCGGCGGCACGGATGCCGCTCGTATTAAGCAGAAACAAGTTTGACACCGGTCAAACTTGTGTTCAGCGAAGTACATGGATGTACTTCGCTGAACGAGTGACGCAGTAGATGCGTCGTATATTTTGGAACCGGTACTTTTGAAAATAGCCTGTCCAGAAGTGTACATCCGTGTACACTTCTGGACGCGAGTTTTTGCGGAGCAAAAACGTCGCCGTTATGTGAAACCACGGACATCCCTGTCCGTTCTGAAACTACAAGGCGCGAACAAAAATAAAGCGGAGGCACGGTAAAAAATGTACTTCCTTGTACATTTTTTACCTACGTGTTTGCAAGGCAAACACGCTGCTGATTAGAACCACCGCCATCCATGGCGGTACTGATACGTTTAGCATTTACAGTAGCGGCACGCAGTAGATGCATCGTATATTTCAAAAGTTATAGGAGGGCAATCGTGTGCAGTACTAGCATCGCCGAGATACGGGAGGCCTCTTTTGAAAATTGCTGATATGAAATTGCGGCAGGTTCTCCCGCATTGTCGGAAATACAGCGCAATATCACAAAAGGGACGGCATTCATCACGCAGGTTTGAGCAACCGCAGCGCCTTCCATTTCAACGCAGTCGGCCTTAAACGTCGAGATAATCTCCTGCTTTACCGCGGGGTCTACAATAAAGCGGTCTCCCGAAGCGATGCGTCCGGCAATCATGTTGTCGGTATTTGCAAAATCTTCCGCACAGTCGGTTTTCAGCTGCGTAAAGGTTTCCATTATCATAGCACGTAGGCTGTCGTCAGCCTTCCAAAACGGAGACGTTGTACCGGCGATCTGCCCTTTCGCATAACCGAATACCGAAACATCCACATCATGCTGTACCGCATCGGTCGAAACGACCAAGTCGAATACATGCAAAGAATCGTTTAACCCTCCGGCAGTACCGGTGTTGATAATTATTTCCGCATGAAATTCCGAAATCAACAACTGCGTACAAATTGCTGCATTCACTTTACCGATTCCGCCGCATACGCTGATAACCGTATGCGTACCATACTCCGCTTCATAAAACACGAGTCCGGCTCTTTCGGTCTTTTGTCCTTGCAGACTTTGCTGAATATTTTCTATCTCTTGCTGCTCCGCCGCAAAAATCCCTATCTTCACCTTTATCCTCCGTTAAAATTCTTCGACGGTTCCGTTTGAGCGGCTTAAAAAGACGCGCGGAGGTTTCTGAGTAAAAAAACCGTTTTCGATAATGCCGGGTATGGTATTCAATTCACTTTCCAATTTGGCGGGATTGATTTTTGCATGAGCCGGCCATTTGATATCCATAATAAAGTTTCCGTTATCGGTGATAACCGGTCCCTTTTTCCGGATACCGTCACGGATAATCATTGAGACTCCGTAAGATTCAAGTTTTTTCATAATACTGAGCCGTGCTTCCGGTACAATCTCAATCGGGAGCGGGGCATTTACCCCTAAAAATTTGACGCTCTTTGTTTCATCCCCGATAACAACAAAAAGTTCGCTGTTATACGCAATAATCTTTTCACGCAGCAAAGCCGCCCCGCCGCCTTTAATCAGATTTTTTTTGGAATCAATCTCATCCGCTCCATCGATCGTAAGATCTAACAATCCGTTAATTCGTCCCGAACTGAGGGAAAAAATGGGGATGTTGAATTCCTCGCACGTTATCGATGTCTGAAAACTGGTAGGAACGGCAGCGATATTTTTTAATTTTCCTTTTGCAATATACTCAGCCAAGTGTTTTACGGCAGGCATTGCGGTAGAGCCGGTTCCAAGACCGATTTTCATCCCCGAATGGATGATCCCCTCGGAAATCAGCTTGTCGATAGCGGCGTGTGCAACCAATACTTTTTGACCTTCAACGCTTATCGTATTACTCATAGGAATCTCCTGTAAATAGTTCAAATTGTTTATATGCTTGGTACCGAAGCATATCGTATCCGTTGCAAATATCGCAGCCGGCAGCTTCGGCACGTTTTAAGAGCGCTGTTTTTTCGGGAGTATAGATAACGTCGAATACCTTTTCGGCGCCCGAAAAACTGTAAAATTCCAGAGGATCCTCACCTTCATGCATACCGACGGAGGTTGCCTGTATAATAATGTCGGAATATTTTTTGAGTATACGGACGGAGGCCAAGTCCAATACCGCCCATCGAAAGTTATACCGTTCTGCCAGCTGTTTTGCCTTTTCCGCAGAACGGCCGAAAACACAGGCTTTCCCATGCAGCAGATGCACGGCATTGGCAATTGCGTGCGCCGCTCCGCCGGTACCGATAATCGCGATATGTTTAAACCTCAGGCTTCGAACGTTCAGAAACTCCTGCAAAGCCCGGGAAAAACCGTCGATATCGGTGTTAAAGCCCCGCCGTTTGTTGCCGTCAAACAGTACCGTATTTACTGCGCCGCAGGCTGTCGAAGCGGGGCCGATCGAATCCAAAAAAGGAATAATATCGAATTTAAACGGATGAGTAACCGAAAGACCTGCTATTCCGGTACAGGCGACAAATGCAATGGCTTCCTGACTGTCCGCAGCAGAAATCGGGATATAAACGGCATTGATATTTTTTCGTGCAAAACCGCTGTTGTGAATAGCAGGACTGAGACTCCTGGTCGTATCCGTACCGACAACCCCGTATATGCTCGTTTTATCATTGATTGTGCGAAAGTGATACAGCTCGTTGAGTGTAATAGGATCGATGAATTCTTGTTCCAAATGGTGTTGTATAATATATTCCCGCGGCATTGTGTACATAAGCGGAGAACCGAGCTTTGCCGCTAAAATACGAGAAGGAATACCGTACTTGCCCATCGCAATCAGTATATTTTGTCCGTTAAACTGCGGTGCTTGGTTGAAAAGCGCCGTTACATTCGCAAGGTTATCGGCCTTATATGCAATTTTTACAATTTCTTCGTCCGTCCGCCGGATTTCGCGTATTTTAGCGGCAATATCTTTAATCGGCGCTTTGATACTGTGAATACTGCGAATAATGCCGATATTAAAAGCCTGCGCCGCTTCTTCCAAACTCGGAGCCTGCACATCGGATTCGAGGTCGAGATATGCAAAATTATTAAGCGGATCGGTATCTGCAAAGGCAAGCCCGCGCGCAAACAGCGTAATACGGGAGCCCTCCCCGCCCTTAAATGTTCCGCCGTCTAAAAACCTGCGTATGGTGAAAATGGCCGGTATATGTGCGAGTTTAGGAAACCTACGGATATGCAGCAACTCCTGCGGATCAAGAAAATCTGCCCGCAATTCGACAATATCGATCCATGAACGGTACCGTTCGATGAGTTGAATATTTTTATCGATTGTGTCTTCCGTCAATACAAGGCATATTTTAGGCGCCATACCAGTAGTATAGCACAAAGCGATTCCTTTTGAAATATACGGCATATCTACTTCGTTGCTGCGCAAAAATTAATCCTCAACGTATCAAAGATACGCCTGCGGTTAATTTGTGCTCGCGCCTCGTATCTACGCCGTCTATTTCCAAAAGCGCTGGTTCAAAAATATACGACATATCTACTGCGTCGTACGGCCAAAATTAATCCTCAACGTATCAGAACTGCCGTTTGTAGTGGATAGGATAAGGCACCCTGATGCGTTTACCCTGGGTTCCCCATCAGGGCAACCGCATTATAAATATTTTTAGCGGTTGCCTTCCTTCTGTGCGAAATTTTAAATAAAATTTCGCACATTTTTCCGACAAAAGGGTAAACGCATCAGGCGGAGTAGAGAAAAATCGCGAAAAAATTGAGACTGTGAGACCATTTGAACCGCGAAGAGGTTCAACTCTGGTTGAATAGTCTCAATTTTTCCGCGGGGATGTTAAAAAAACGGCCTGATACGTTTACCCTGGGTTCCCCATTTTTTGTGCTTGACTTTTAAGAAATGTTAAAGATCAGATATTGACGCTTGCACTTTGCACTGTTCCGAAAAGATTTTTAATACGCTGTCGCTATCTTGTTCAGATATTCCTCCGCCCGCTTAAACTCTTCGGGCGTATCGATGTCGAAGGCTTCCATCTCGGAACGGAGCGGGACATGCAATATCAAATCAGGGTGAGCATTCATCACGGTTCTGCCGCCGACACTTCCGTCCAAGCGGCTGAGCTCACCGGCCAATGCCGCCGGAAAGATGACCGGAGAATAATGCTTGCCGTTAAAGGCAGCAGAAACAATGCAGTCGGGATGGCTCTGAAATACGGCGCAGAGGTCGCGGATACTATCTGCTTGTAAAAAAGGCTGATCGGCAGTACAAAATAAGAAACTGCTTGGGGTATAGGTATGGACGGTATTTGAGGCGGAACATTCCGTACAGCTGCTGCGAGCAGTCTGTACTGCAAGAGTCTCTGTATGACAGACGCAGGCAGCCTGTACTGCAAGAGCCGCCGAATGCCCCTGTCCCCGCTCCGGCTCAGGATTAAAGATAATATCGCAGTAAAATGATGGGAAGGTTGTATTTCCGCCGGCTTGGTTCTTTAGGTATCCGTTTTGCGCAGGCGGTTTTTGCGCAGACTTTTCTTGTGTTAACGTCTCTATCATTTCCGTTATCGGTTGTCGCGTTTCGCTATTAACCGTAATCACCAAATGTATAATATCTGCTTCAAGCAGCGTTTCAACAACGTACCGGATTAACGGCTTCCCGCAAAGCGGGCGCAGTTGTTTGCAGTAGCCCATCCGCGTAGAAAGCCCGCTTGCAAGAATAATCGCAGTGGGAAGCGGAATGGCGGTGCCGGTATTGTTGTTTGTAGGAGTTATTGAGATAGTCCGCATAGCATTCGGTATCATTTTTTACCGTTTGGAGATCCGCCGCTGACGATATGCAAAAACGCGGCAAAGCTCTGCGCTTGCTCAAGCTGAGCATATAACTGAGGTCTGTTGTGCGGCGTTAGATGAAACACCGTAGCTTCCGGTATTTGTTCCAAGACCGGCAAAAAGCGAGTTCCGTGGGGCTTTACGGCGCCGATGATATAATACTGGGGATTGGAAAACAACGTACACACGGTGCGGAAAAAGAGCTCCGCATCCGCTTCCATAACGCCGAGTTCATCCAGTAAGATGACCGGCAGATGCTGCTGCGGTGGGGTGCTGCTACGACTGATGTCGTAAGGTTGGGGCGGATCTGTCGGTTCGGGAACGGTACTGTTTTTTTGTGTGGCTTCGGCGCAACCGGCATCGGCATAATCGCCGTCAAGCGAAGAACGTACCGCCGTCTCCGCCTGCTTTAAACACATAACCCCGTACGCATCAAATACCGGCGCAAAACCGACCGGTTTAGGCGAACAGCATATTCCGGCGCGGTTATCGGCCTCATAGCGGAACTGCGTCGTTCCGTTTATTATCTGATGTATATACAGCGCCGGTTCCGTTTCTTCTTTTTTTGTAATAAAGCCTGAAGGCTGTAAGTTGAATTTTTGTATAAGAGCTGCGAGAAAGGTAGACTTCCCGCAGCCCGGTTCGCCGGTAACAAAGAATATCCGCTTTCCAAGTTCCGAAACGACCGGCTTACCGGCGCCGAAGTTGTCAGAAGCATTGGCAGCTTTATTCTTGTGCGGCGATATGCTCAAATCGGTTAATCCTCTTTTGACTTAGGCAGCAGGAGGTTCAGAATAAGTGCTGTAACAAAGGCGCCGACGATGGCCTGCTTAAAGATATTCTGGAACCACATCGGCAGGTGCTGCATCACTTGCGGTACATTACTTAAACCGAAAGCAACGCCGAGGGACGCTGCGATAATGACAACATCGCGTTCCGCAATCTTTCCGCTTTGATAAATCAAGTTTAAACCGCTCATCGTGATCATACTGAACATCAGCAATACGCCGCCGCCCAATACGGGGTTCGGGATAGTCGAAACAATTGCTCCGAGTTTGGGGAAGAAGCCGCACAGTACCAAGAAGCTCGCGCCGATTCCGATCGTAAACCGGTTAACAACCTTTGTCATACCGATAAGCCCGACGTTCTGGCTGAATGAGGTGTTCGGCATAACGCCGAAGATTGCGGCAACTATACTGCCAAAGCCGTCCGCATGAACTGCGCCCTGTAATTCTTTGTCGGTTATGTCGCGTCCGAGGCCGCCGACTGCAATGCCGGTGTTATCCCCGATCGTTTCTACGGTTGTTGCAAGGTAGACGAGCATGAATGGGACAATCGCATCCCAATGGAAGGCAAGGTTCAGGTGCCCTACGGCAAAGAAGGGCAGCGGAGCGGAAATCCATGCGGCGTTTCTTACCGGCGTAAAATCTACCATACCGACAAATATGGCAACGATATACCCTGCGATAAGTCCGATCAGAATGGAAGAGATACTTAAAAAACCGGTGAACATTTGGCGGATAAAGATAATCGTTAAAAAGACAAAAAGCGCAACTAACAGATTCTTTATCGAACCGAAACCGGGTGTTTGTTCAAGTCCGACACCTCCGCCGACAAATTTAATACCGACGGGAATAAGCGAAATTCCCAACGTGGTAACAACAGTTCCGGTAACAACGTGGGGCAAGAACTTGCGAAGCGGTTTAACGATAAACCCGAGCATAAACTCCATTAAACCGCCGATGAAGGATGCCCCGAGAATGGCGGCGTACCCGTTTGACCAGTCACCCATTGCGGCATATTGCAATCCTACGCCGATAGCAACGGGGATAAAGCCTGAGCTGGTTCCCATAACGGTGGGAAGCCCCGAACCGATTTTCCAAATAGGGCGCAGCTGTACAAACGTAACGGCACCGGCAACAAACATAGCGCTTTGCAGCAGTGAAACTTTGATATCCGCAGGGATATTAAGAACGCCCGATATAACCAAAATCGGCGCGAGGTTTCCGGCATACATAGCCAAAACATGCTGCATACCTAACGGAATCGCGGTCTTTAATGGGACTCGACCTTCGAGCTTATAAATATTTTCTTTTGAAATACTCATAATCTCCTCCTTAACTTATAATATATCACTCGCTTAATCTTGCTTTATAATGATAAGGACGCGAATGATTTGTGCGGAGGATTTCATACCACCGGCTTTTTTTGCGCCGTAATAAAGGGTATGAAAACCGACTGCAACCACTTTATGAGAACAACAACCCTGATGCTCTGCGTTGGGGTTGTTGATTACTCTTGTGTAAATAATTATAGCCTCGAATATGATAAATAGCAAGAAAAATTTATAAGATTGCCTAAAAATTATTTAGCATGATCATCAGTTAAACCGGTAAGCTGTTCTAAAAGAGAACCGCTGGTATCTTCCGCAAGGATAATCAGTTTGTCGCCGGGGTACAGCACGGTATTGCCGTCGGGGACAAACTCATGTTCGCCATGCATAACGCCGATGATGCGGCATTTTTGGGGCCAGTCCATTTCGCGGACTTTCTTTAATGCAGCAATTGAGTGCAAGCCGATCGGCAATTCATAAAGCTGCGGGCGATATATTCCGTGTTTATCGGTCGAGGATTGTATGTCGCTTTGCTCGGCTTCGAGTATCTGCTCCAATAGGATATGGTCATGCGCTTGCGAACCGATAAAATTAGCCGTCAGATAGGCCGTAAGGCAGGTAAGTACCAAGCCGCCCAGTTGATTGAATGCCCCGCTTGTTTCAAACACGATAACACATGCCGTAAGCGGCGCTTTAATAACGGTCGTAAAACAGGCAGCCATACCGAATAGAATCATGGCATTAACGTATTCTTGCGTCAATAATCCGAAATGTACAAGCGCCGTTGCATACAACGCTCCGCCGGTCGCGCCGCACGCAAGAAGCGGTACGAAAATCCCTCCGATTGCCCCCGACCCTGCGGAAATGCCGGTAAAAAGCAGTTTAACGGCTAAGAACATCAGCAATGTCATAAGCGGAAAGGACTGTTCAGTCAGCGCTTTTATCAGCCCGTCTCCGCCGCCGGAGGAATAACTCAGCCACAACCCGACCGGCAGCGACAACAGGAACGGAACAACCGGCCGCAAAACCGGCGGAATATGGAGTGTTTTATAACATTGTTGGAAAAAATAGATTGATTGCTTAAACCCATGTCCGACCAGTGCGACAAACATCCCAAGTCCTATCAGCCATGCAAATTGAGAAAGCGGAAATGCTGCGGTGGTAAAAAATCGGAAAATCGGGCCGGAACCCAAAAAGATACTTCCGGCAAAATCGCCGGCAAAAGCCCCTGCCATAACGCAAGCTAAGAGTAACGGCGTTAAATGATGATGAATATCTTCCAGAGCAAAAACAATTGCAGCAAAAGGGGCGTTAAAGGTTGCCGAAAGTCCGGCGGCGGCGCCTGCAGTGATAAGGCATACCCGTTCGGTAAACGAGCGTTTTCCCAGGCGTTCAACGGCATCCCCGACATAAGCGCCCAACTGTACGGAAGGTCCCTCGCGTCCCATCGAAAGCCCCAGTCCAATTCCAAGAACGCCGCCGATAAATTTGAGCGGGAGTTCCGAAAGCGGGGAGAACTGCAATTTTTGCATAAAAACGCCTTCGATCTGTGCAACGCCGCCGCCTTTAATCATCGGCCATTTCGTAATAATAAAACCGATAAATAATCCTACCAGCGCCAACCCCGCCAGCGCAAGAACAACGCCGAGTGCGCCTGCCGCCCGTATAACATCGTATAATGCAATACGGCTGTTTTTAAGATAAGAGATCGAAAGCCGAAAACCAGTAATAACCAGCCCTGTTAATAAGCCGGTTAATAGACTTTCAAATACTAAAAGCCACTTATTTTCTTGCCTTTTTTTCAGCAATGTGCCTGTTTCCGAATTGGTATTCATAACAAATGGTAGTTATTTGCTGCGTGCAGCAGCGATTGCTTCCTTTAATTGACGGGCAGTGCGGGTAACCGATTCAAAATCACCTGTTTTGGCGCCCTTCGTCAACGCTCCCCCGATACCGAGCACTGCGGCTCCTGCTTTAATCCACTCGGCTGCGTTTTCGGCAGTGATGCCGCCGGTCGGCATATAAATTCCCTGCGGAAGCGGCCCCTTAAAGGCACTGATGATTTTCGGCCCGAAAAGCTCCGCCGGAAACAGCTTGAGGATGTCTGCTCCGAACTCAAGCGCCCGCACCGCTTCCTGCGGCGTCATCACGCCGGGAATATACGGCACCGCATACCGATTGCAGAGGCGGGCACAGTCCTCGTTAAAAGACGGCCCGACAATGTATTGGGCGCCGGCAAGGATACACATCCGCGCGGTTTCCGCATCGAGTACCGTACCGGCTCCCGGCAATACATCCGCGCCGAATGTTCCGCTTAACTCGCGGATAATTTCGTCGGCATGCGGTACCGTCATCGTAATTTCGATCGCCGTTATTCCCCCGGCACGCACCGCCTCCACGATTTTAAGCCCCTGCGTTTTATTTTCCGCCCGAATAACGGCAACCGCCCCCGCCTCAATCAACGTCTGTATCAGTTCGTATTTTTTCACTATTTCCTCCGCTAGGCCAATCTCATCAGACAGTTGCGAGAATATCCCCGCAGAATATATGGAGGCTGTCCAACCAGAGTTGAACCTCTTCGCGGTTCAAATGGTCGTCCAACCTCCATTCTTCTGCGATTCTTATCTATATTCTCTGATGAGATTGGCCTTCTTCACGAGAAGGATAAACACATCAGGCTGCTAGATAAAGATCGCAGAATAATGGAAACCGGGCAAGCATTTGAGCCGCAAAGCGGCGAAACTCTGCTTGAACGGTTTCCATTATTCTGCGGGGTTTTAAAATACAATCTGATGCGTTTACCCTGATCTATTAGTCGACTTGGATGGTAAACCGTTCCGATTTTTCGTTGCCGGTAATGTCTCGTGCTGTAATTAATATATCGGATTTTCCGCGGTTTAGGATAATCTTCCCCAAATAAAGTCCGTCTTTCCGTCGGTATAGCAATGCATCGGTGAAGGCGGTGTTGTCTAAATAAGAGCCGCCGTCTTTTTGCATGATGGTTTCAAAAGGAATGGTTCGAATGTTTGTTCCGTTTACAAAAATGGTAATGCGGAAGGGACTAAAGCTGTGGCCGCCCGATACCATTGTGTCGGAGATGTTCGCATATAATTCATAGCTTCCTTGCCGTACGTTTTTTTGTCCGCTCATTTGAAACACGGTATTTTGCTCGTTTATCAAAATGATATCCTGTATCTGCGGCGCTATTTTATCGCTGACTGACGGAAGCAGTAACAACGGATTGATATATACTTTTTTTTGATTATCGCTGACTTGAAAGATAAGGTCGTTAGGCTTTCCCCATCCGCTGTTACCCGTTCTTCCGATAACCGCGGTTGATTCAGCGGTTACTCTATTTCGGAACACCGTGGTGTCGTCCAGATTCCCATAAACCGTTTGGAGCCCGTCATCGTGCAAAAACACCAAGGCATTTCCGAGCGTAGAAGGAAATGCGCCGGTTCCGTATTTTTTATCCAGGGCGATCAAGAGAATCCCATCGTCGGCAGCACGTACTGTTGTTACTTCCTCAAAGGCTAAACCTTGTTCAAACGTGTTTTCGCCGATGCGCTGACCGAAAAGCCGTAAAAAATCCTGTGTGTCGGCCGGCCATTCCAAGGCAGGTAATTCCGTAAAAAATATCGTTGCAGCTAAGAGGCAAAAGAAAAATCGTTTCATATCAGTATCCTCTTTTTTATTTTATATCGATACGCGCTAATTTTGTATCGGTCGCGAGGAATATCGTTTCCTGTTCCTGTACCATAAAGGTATTTTTTGAAGGAAAGGTCGTCTTTCCGACGATATATGCAGGCGCTTCGATAAACGATAATGTTGAGCATTGTTCCTGTTTGCTTATAATCGCCATGATATTCTTATACGGATTTTGACCTCCGGCGATAACCGTACCGTGCTGAGGCATAATGCCGGATATTAACCGATCGCAGTCGATAAAGCCGATACCTTCCGCACACTCAAATACGGCATTCTTGCCTTTTACATCGAAATCCACAAAAACCTGCCTGCGGAGATTTCCTTCCAAGTATCGGTGATGTATGATTTTGTATTTATTACCGTCTATGCGTATGAGCAATGCCCGCTGGCGGTCGATCCCGCACACGCAGGCGGCGAGTTGTCCGTCGGAGGAAAGCGCTGCTCCAAGTATAACCTGATAGTCACTGCCGCCCGGGTAAAAATCGAACAGCACATTACCTGCGGAATCAAGTGCGGCCAATTTTCCGTCCGAAAATCCGATAACAACGCCGCTTTCCGTGCTGTGAAAGGCGGTAATCGGTGCGGTGTGCAGGTAACGCCACAGCGGTTTTTCATCGGCACTGTATTGCTTAACGGCGCTTCCGCCCGGCTCAAACAAGTAGAAACGGTCTTCGTCGATGTACACAAAACCTGGCTCTTCGATAACGGTTATCAGTGAGCCGTCGGGGCGATAAATCGGTGTTTGAACGGCGCCGCTTCCGTATGCAGTCCACGCTGAGGAAGAAGCCGAAATGCGTTGTGTAACAGGGGATGAGCGGAGTAATTCGCCGTCGGCGGTAAAGTATCCAAATCTGCTTTCCGTAAGAAAGAGTTTAGGTGTTTTTCCGGTGAATTGTTCAACTGTTGCCTGCGGAGTTCCGTTTTCGGCTTCCTTTACAATTCCTTCCAATTCTGCTTGAGCGCTATCCGGCGTAATGGTACGCACCCACACGGGCTTCAAATAGATATCGGAACCGAGGGGGACTGCTGCTATAAAAATATATATGAATAAAAAAAGAATAGGAAAAATAATAAAACGATTATCGAAAGCTGTAATTTTCATAAGCGATATGGTATAATAGTAGAATGAAAAATTCAAGTAAGTATGAGCATCTCTTTGAGCAAGCTATGGAGGCGGCAAAAAATGCCTACGCCCCCTATTCTCATTTTAGAGTGGGCGCTGCACTGCTGCTTGATGACGGTAGTGTCGTTACCGGTGTGAATGTCGAAAACCGTTCTTACGGATTGACCAACTGTGCCGAGCGCACTGCTATGTTCAGCGCTGTTGCAATGGGCAAAAGAAACTTTACCGCTATTGCAATTGCAACCCCCGATGCCGATTATCCGGTTGGGCCGTGCGGCGCCTGTCGACAGGTTATTTCCGAGTTTATGAAGCCTGACGCACCGGTTATATTCGGGGCATCTGCCGATAATCGAATCGAAACAACCGTAAGCGCTGTCTATCCTTTCGATTCGCTCCATGAGCTGCAACAAAAATAATATGGGAGAAAACAATGCGGCAAGAACATGATCTTTTAGGATATCGGGACGTTCCCGATGAGGCATATTACGGCGTACAAACGCTCCGTTGCACGGAAAACTTCAATATTACCGGAGTGCATCTTTCCGCCTATTCGGGGTTTATCAAAGCCCTTGCGATGGTTAAGCAGGCGGCGGCACAGGCGAACTATGAATTGGGTTTGTTGGAAAAACCGACGGCGGAAGCGATTATCGCTGCCTGTAAAGAAATCATTGCCGGTAAGCTGCATGAACAGTTTCCTGCGGATATGATTCAAGGCGGAGCGGGAACATCAACCAATATGAACGCAAATGAGGTGATTGCAAACCGTGCGCTTGAACTAATGGGGCATAAAAAAGGCGAATACCAATTCTGCCATCCGAATAACCACATCAACCTTGCGCAGTCCACCAACGATGCGTATCCGACGGCAGCAAAACTCGGCATCTGTTTACATACGGAAGGCCTGATTACCGAGCTTGAAAACTTAATCGCTTCTTTCCGTAAAAAAGGAAAAGAATTCGGCGGGCATATCAAGATGGGGCGTACCCAACTGCAGGATGCGGTTCCGATGACGCTCGGTCAGGAATTTGAATCGTATGCAGCGAGTTTGGAAGGCGAAGTGCCGCATATCCGGCAGGCTGTTTCGGGCTTACTTGAAATAAACATGGGGGCGACCGCTATCGGTACCGGTATCAACAGTGATCCTGCTTATGCGGATTTGGTAACAAAGCGGCTCGCGGAAATTTCAGGCTATCCGGTTAAAAAAGCGGGGAATTTAATCGCTGCAACAAATGATACATCCTGCTTTGTTTCCTATTCCGGCCAACTGAAACGCCTTGCAGTAAAAATTTCAAAGATATGTAACGACTTGCGCCTGCTCGCATCGGGGCCGCGCGCCGGTTTAAACGAAATACATCTGCCTGCAATGCAGCCCGGTTCATCGATTATGCCGGGTAAGGTCAATCCCGTTATCCCCGAAGTGATGAATCAGGTATGTTTCCGTGTTATCGGGAATGACACGACGGTGATGATGGCCGCCGAAGCGGGGCAGTTGGAGCTGAACGTTTTTGAGCCGGTTATTATTTACAGTATTTTGGAATCGATTTCGATTTTAAACAACGGTATGTCTACGCTTCGGCAGCGCTGTATCGACGGCATCGAAGCGAATGTAGAGCGGTGCAAGGAGCTGACCTACCGGAGTATCGGTTTGGTAACGGCGCTTAATCCGGTGCTCGGCTATGAAACTTCAAGCGATATTGCCAAAACCGCCCTCAAAGATAACCGCAGCGTTTACGACCTTGTGTTGGAACGCGGCTTGTTATCAAAGGAAGCGCTCGACGAAATTCTGAAACCGGAGAATATGACACAGCCTAAGAAAATGCACAAGCTGTAAAGCGAAGAATAGGGAACCTCAGTTTTTTAGAGGTTCCCTTTATATTTTTTACCTGCCTTATACTGTTTTTCCTTTACCTTGACTATTATACCTCGTAAAGTTAGAATGTTAATATGAAAGATACATTGATAGACAGTGCCGTCCGTAAGATTCCTGATTTTCCTAAAAAAGGAATTTTGTTTTATGATATTACGGGGCTTCTGATAAATCCTGAGGCGTTTCACTATTGCTTGGATAAGCTTACGAGCTTTTATAAGGATGAAAAAATCGATGCGGTTGCGGCTATCGAATCGCGTGGTTTTATTTTTGCGGCTCCCTTTGCGGATAGACTCGGTATTCCGTTGATTCTTATCAGAAAGAAGGGAAAGCTGCCGGGCGAAACTTATTCCTGTTCTTATGACCTCGAATACGGGCAAGCAACGATCGAAGTGCACACCTCCGATATACAAAAAGGTCAGCGAATATTGCTGCTTGACGATTTGATTGCAACCGGTGGCACGCTGAATGCGGCGCGGAAAATGCTGAATCAGGGCGGCGCTGAGGTGGTCGGTTTTTGCGGTGTTATCGGCTTACCATTTTTGCACTATGACAAGATTATCGGTGATTTACCGATTAAAACACTGATCGAATACGACAGCGAATAGGGATAAGATTTTAAAATGATTACATTAATTAAAGATATACTGACACAAAAACCGGACGGGCAGGAGGTTGCCGTCTACGGATGGGTACGTACCAAACGCGAAACAAAGAACCTCATTTTTATTCAGGTAAACGACGGTTCATGCTTTGCGTCGATTCAGCTCACCTTTGACCGCGATAAGGGGATCGATGCGCAAACCGAAAAAGAATTAAGCAGGATTACGACCGGCGCTTCCATTAAAGCGATCGGTGCATTGATCGAATCTCCCGCATCGGGACAGGCCGTAGAGGTCGCCGCAAAAACGATTTTTGTGTACGGCGAGGCTTCCGGCGAAACCTATCCGCTGCAAAAGAAGCGGCATACGTTTGAGTTTTTACGCGACATAGCTCACTTACGCGCCCGTACCAATACATTCGGAGCGGTTGCCCGTGTGCGGAATCAAATGGCTTTTGCCGTACATAATTTCTTTCAAGAGCACGGATTCCAGTACGTGCATACGCCGCTGATTACCGCCTCCGATTGCGAAGGCGCCGGCGAAATGTTTCAGGTAACTACGCTCAATATGCAGGAGATTATCCGCAAAGCCTTAAAGGATAAAGTTGATCCTGCTACCTTCGCAGTTGATTACAAACAGGACTTCTTTGAACGCGAGGCATATCTGACCGTTTCCGGTCAGCTTGAGATAGAAACGTATGCAACAGCTCTTTCACGGGTCTATACCTTTGGGCCGACCTTCCGTGCGGAAAACTCAAATACGACGCGGCACCTCTCCGAATTTTGGATGATAGAACCGGAGATGTCGTTTTTCCGGCTTGAGGACAACATGGATTTAGCGGAGAAATTTGTTGTCTATCTCCTTAAATGGGCGTTAACTCATTGCAGAGCCGACCTTGAGTTTTTTAACGCGCAGATTAAACCGGGGCTTATCGAAACGCTGGAACACGTGGTGGAGTCCAAGTTTACCCGTATCACCTATACCGATGCGGTGAAGGAACTTGAAAAACACGCATCCGAGTTTGAGTTTAAACCGTTCTGGGGTTGCGATCTTCAAAGCGAGCACGAAAAATATTTGACCGAGCAGGTCTTTAAAGGCCCCGTTATCGTAACGGATTATCCCAAGGAAATAAAAGCCTTCTATATGAAGCAAAATGATGACGGCAAAACGGTGCGGGCGATGGATGTGCTGGTGCCGGGGCTGGGAGAGATTATCGGCGGTTCCGAACGGGAGGATAACCTTGCCGCGCTGGAAAACCGTATGACCGATCTCGGCCTTGATGTCAAAAACTACTGGTGGTATTTGGATTTGCGCCGTTACGGCACCGTACCGCATTCGGGATTCGGGCTCGGATTTGACCGGCTGCTCCTCTATGTTACCGGTATGGCGAATATCCGCGATGTTATTCCGTATCCGCGGACTCCGAAATCTGCGGAATTTTAACCCCGGCAGCGTGGTGTACCGCAACGCAGCGTACTTATACGGGATGTACCGGTATGCAGCGTACTGGTATATGATGCGTTTGTATGTACCGTACTTACACGCTCCGACCATAAAACCGGCAGTATGAGTAACCGTTCTTGGAATACCGAGGCGCTTGTGCTGTCGGTTTCTTCTTTTAGCAGCGACCATCGGAACGTGTCGCTCCTTGTGCCGCAGGAACACGGGTGTACCATTGTACCGGCAACCCTGTTCGGCGGCGCGCGGAGTAAACTGCGGGGGATGGTTTCTACCTATCAGAGCGGGCAAGTCTGGCTCTATTCAAACCCGATAAAAAATTCGAACAAAATTACCGATTTTTCAGTGAGCGCCTACCGGATGGAGCTGCGCGAAAGTTTAGCCCGCAGCTGGTGCGCCGCCGTGTGCAGCGAAATCACGATAAAGACCTGCGGCACGGTGAACTGGCAGCTGGTGAACGCTTTTTTGGATGGGCTGTGCGTTTCCGACGATGAAGGATGCGAGCGGGGCCTCTTGCGCTTTTTATGGCGGCTATTGCAGACGGCGGGTGTTGCCCCCGATATATTCCACTGCGGCACGTGCGGCATCGAGATTGCGGCAAACGCTGCATCCTGCCCGGCGGAAACGTGCTGCGCTGTATATAGCCCCGCAGAGGATGAGTGCTTTTGCAGTTCTTGCCGCCGGTTCGATGCTCATACGTTTCCGCTTTCTGCAGAGGCTTTCAGGTATCTGTATGCCGTAACGGAAAAAGCTCCCGGCTATTCACGGCACTTGCCACTCAGCCCCGCCGCCTATGGGGAGCTCAAGCGGTTCCTCTTCTTCTTAACCGAAAAGATGGCCGGAGCGCCGCTCAAAACCTTTCAGATGGGGTATGTGTAATTTCTAAAGTTGCAGAGGGGGTAATGGGCATCTCTACAGACGATACCTTGAGTGTTTGAAAAATGCCCTCATATCAATCTGTTAACTCAGACTCCTTTTTATATTTTTTATAGTTTTTTTGTGCTTTGTATAATATGCTTGCAACTATCAATGTAACTAACCCGATAATCCCACTCAAAATAATTTTAGAGACTTCAAAGTTGCTTTTGTATACTTTATACGCAGAAAATACAAACAATGCAAAAACAATGATAAATCCTTGCAAATAAGCATTCTTTATATTTTTATATTGTTCTGCCAAATCGGAATTATCGGTCAACAATTTTTGCGGTTCTTTTTCGTTATTTTCAACTACGAGTATTTCTTTATTAAAGCCTTGAAAAGAATTAGCTATTTTCCCATCACCATGTGCATACGGTCTAAATCTAACTTTTCCAAACACTATGCTGCCTTGGTTTAATGGAGCTCTATACACCCTTGTTCCATTCTCTTTTAGCATTTGTATATAGCTATCATTTTCGCGTGATGAGTTCGCGCCTATAAATTGTGTAGAATAAGAATAATTTTTATCGGTTTTTTCAAAATTATATACGAAATTATTGATCGCCTTTAATCGATAACCTTTTTTAGCCGTTTCATTTAGCCATGTTTCCAAATCACTTATCGGGTCTAAAAAAAATTTAATTTTCTGCATATTATCTACCTCGTATATTTTTTATCAATAATTGAAGTTCATGCAATCGATTCGCCTCTTTTTTAACCTGTTCTTTTCCTGCTTCGGTTATAATATAATTGACTTTTCCATCGACTCTTGAAGATTCAACAATCCATCCTTTGTCTGCCAGATTCTTTATGGCTCCATAGAGAGTCCCCATTCCCAAAACAACTCTTCCATCGGTTTTTTCTTCAATAAATAATTTAACTCCATAGCCATGCAGCTCCTTATATAAGGCTAATAAAACCAATAATGTCGTTTCAGTTAAAGCTCCACTGGATATATTATCTCTCACACTCATTGCTTCCTTTCTTTATATCACTATACGTAATATATCACTATCCGTAGTATTTGTCAATATAATGAATATTTTACTTAACTTTTAGTTGATAAGTCACAAATCTTACATTGAGACAATAACATCACAGAAGAATTTTCCTGATCACCGCTAAGTGGCACAAATTATCAACCTAACATAGTTAGTTTTAAACCGCAACGCAGCTTGTCTGCGTTGTCGACTTTGAAA
>ERZ772960.1367-NODE-1367-length-19529-cov-4.467855_pt1 | contig 19529 bp, 15 predicted proteins | sample MGYA00580678_ERZ772960 | MGnify/ENA primary metagenome ERZ772960 (study PRJEB29015, sample SAMEA2737930) | human oral metagenome | biome: human oral; feature: human-associated habitat; material: dental | place: China | collected 2059 ... | reverse complement strand
TTTTCCGGTGTATGCAAATATAAAGCGTTAAAAGATGCAGAAAAACACACTTTTCCCTGCACTACATTCATTGGGTTATGATTTCCTATTCTTTGCATAGTGCCGGCAAAGGTAAGCAAAGTTGGTGAGACACACAAATGTTTTCCTAAAAAAGATTCTGCTCCTCAACCGCATAAGCGATATTTCCTATACATCAAGCGTATAGGCATCAGCATCGCAAAGCACGGGAAACTTCCGGCGAAAGACTTCCAATGCTTCCATGTCGATGCAGGCTGTAACCGCACAAGCGTCGGTTGTGCCAGCAGTGGCCAACTCATGTCCATAAGCATCAAAAATAATAGAAGAGCCGTTGTAAGCACATGTGGGGTCGTTACCTGTCCGGTTGGCTCCTACCACAAAACATTGGTTTTCTATGGCACGCGCACGAAGCAAAGCTGTCCATGCCGCGATACGGGCAACAGGCCAGCTGGCTACATAGAGAATAGCATCGTAGTCTCCTCGGTTGCGACTCCATACGGGAAAGCGGAGGTCATAGCAGACTTGCAGGAGAAACCTTACACCCCGAAACGCCACAACTACGCGTTGCCGACCACATGTGAAGTTGCGGTCTTCGCCACCATAACCAAACAGATGGCGCTTGTCGTAGAAACAGACGCGCCCGTCGGGTTGCACGAAATAAAAACGATTGTGGAATCCACTGTTCGTAGAAACAGCCACGGAGCCGGCCACGGCAGCACTAAGTGCAGCTGCCCTCTCCCGCATCCAGCACAATGTATCGCCGTCTTCCGGCTCGGCCATTCCGTCGGGATTCGTGGTAAATCCGGTGGTAAACATTTCGGGGAGCACGTAGAGGTCGCTTCCCTTGGCTTCATTCATCAACCGTTCTGCTCGATAACGATTGGCAACAGGGGCACCCCATGCAATATCATATTGTATTATCGTAATCTTCATACGGATGGTATTTTAACCGTTTAAGGCTTCTTTCAGGAATTGCGGCGTAAAGCCTTCTTTACTGCGAGCCACCTCTTCGGGTGTGCCTGTAGAGAGCAAACGTCCGCCGTTACGACCTCCTTCCGGCCCCATATCAATAATATAGTCGGCCAACTTAATCACATCTAAATTATGCTCAATGACGATGACGGTGTTACCTTTATCTACAAGTTGCTGCAAGACGTTCATCAAAATGCGTATATCTTCAAAATGCAGTCCCGTGGTTGGCTCATCGAGGATATAGAGAGTTTTACCCGTATCGCGCTTACTCAACTCCGTTGCCAGCTTTACACGCTGGCTTTCACCGCCGGAGAGTGTGGTGGAAGGCTGCCCGAGTTTGATATAGCCAAGTCCCACGTTCTGTAACGTCTTTATCTTTTGCAGAATCGTAGGCACATTCTCAAAGAACTCCACGGCCTGATTGATGGTCATGTCGAGTACATCGGCGATGCTCTTTCCCCGATACCTTACTTCCAGCGTCTCGCGGTTGTAGCGCTTGCCATGACATACTTCGCAGGGCACCATCACATCGGGTAGGAAATTCATCTCAATGGTTTTATAACCGTTTCCTCCACAAGTCTCGCATCGTCCTCCTTTCACATTAAAAGAGAATCGGCCGGGTTTATAGCCTCGTATCTTGGCTTCGGGCAGATTGACAAAGAGTGCTCTGATATCGCTAAACACACCGGTATAGGTGGCAGGATTGCTTCGCGGCGTTCTACCCAAAGGCGTTTGGTCTACATTCACCACTTTGTCGATATTCGTAATGCCTTCAAACGTTCGATACGGCATGGGAGCTTTCCGCGAACGGTAGAAATGTTGGCTGAGAATAGGCTGTAGTGTCTCGTTGATGAGTGTGGATTTACCCGACCCACTGACACCGGTAACGACAATCAGTTTTCCCAAAGGAAACTCTACATCCACATCTTTGAGGTTATTCCCGCAAGCATCACGCAGCCACAAGCTCTTCCCGTTCCCTGCTCTGCGCTTTTCGGGAACAGCGATAGACATGCGCCCGTTTAGGTAATCACTCGTGATAGTATGTTGCTTCAGCATCTCGGCCGGTGTTCCCTGAAAGACTACTTCCCCACCCTTTCTTCCTGCTTTCGGGCCAATGTCCACAATATAATCGGCAGCCATCATCATATCTTTATCATGTTCCACTACGATGACCGTATTTCCAAGGTCTCGAAGTTCCCGAAGAGATTTGATGAGACGCTCATTATCGCGTTGATGAAGTCCGATACTCGGTTCATCGAGGATATAAAGAACATTGACCAATTGCGAACCAATCTGCGTGGCAAGTCGTATTCGTTGACTTTCTCCACCTGAGAGCGATGCCGATTGTCTATTCAGCGAAAGGTAATCAAGACCAACTTCAAGTAAAAAATGAAGCCGTGTAAGAATTTCTTTAAGTATCTCTTGCCCTATTTTCTTCTGCATCGGTTCGAGGTGTTTGGGGGCTTCTGTAAGCCACTCATATAGTTGTGCGATGTCCATGTCGGCTAAATCGGCAATGTTTTTGTCCCAAATCTTATAGGATAAGGCCTCACGATTGAGTCGTTTCCCATGGCATTCAGGACATTCGCATGCTGCGAGAAATTGGTCTGCCCACTTCTGTCCGCTTATACTGTCGTCGCTTTCCATCACACTGCGCAGATATTTTACTACGCCATCAAAAGCCGTAAAATAATCGCTGGACGTATGCACCAATTCCTTGGCTATTTTCACATTCGACAAAGAGCCATAAAGTATTTCGTTGAGCGCATCATCGGGAATATCTGTTATCGGTGTCTTCAGTGTGCAATCATACTTATTGAGCAGTGCCTCTATCTGCCAGAAAATCATCTGATTTTTATATTTGCCCAAAGGCACGATGGCACCATCGTGAATATTCAATGTTCTATCGGGTATAACTTTGTTGAGGTCTATCTCGCTGATGACACCGAGCCCTTTACATCGTGGACAAGCTCCTTCAGGGGAATTGAAAGAGAAAATATTGGGGGCTGGGTCTTTGTAAGAAATGCCCGAGGTAGGACACATCAGCAATTTGGAGAAATATTTGGCTTCATCATTTGCTTGGTCAATTACCATTAGAAGTCCATCTCCTTGCTTCATAGCCGTGGAGACTGTTTTTTTCAATCGCTCGCCATCCTTCTCCTTCACCTGAAGTTTGTCTATCACTACCTCTATATTGTGATTTTTATATCGATCTACCTTCATACCACGTGTTATCTCTTGTATCTCTCCGTCTATACGAACATAGAGATAACCTTTACGACGCATGCTTTCAAAAAGTTCCCGATAATGTCCTTTTCTGTTCCTGATGAGTGGTGCAAGAATATAAATTTTCCTCTCTGCATAGCGATGGAGAATCATATCGAGTACTTTCTCCTCTGTATATCTCACCATCTTTTCACCTGTCATATAACTATATGCAGTCCCTGCCCTCGCAAAGAGTAAGCGTAGGAAATCGTATATCTCGGTGGTTGTTCCCACAGTAGAACGAGGATTCTTGTTGGTTGTTTTCTGTTCAATGCTGATAACCGGACTCAGACCTGTTATCTTATCAACATCGGGACGCTCCATGTTTCCCAGAAAGTTTCTTGCATATGCCGAAAAGGTTTCTATGTATCTTCGTTGCCCCTCTGCGAAAATCGTATCGAAAGCCAACGACGACTTGCCCGATCCGCTTAACCCCGTAATCACGGTTAGACTGTTACGCGGTATCTGTACATCCACATTCTTCAGATTATGTACACGTGCTCCCCAAACATTGATATTCTCGTCTTCACGCTTCATTTTCTTCCTTCCTTAAAGCTAATCTCTTCCTTTATTATGTACCTAACGATGACCCCTCGGTATAACCTCGCAACAGATTTACGTCGCGTTTAATGGTAAATTTTCTGCCATCAGCTCCTCTTGCTTTCACCAAAACGAAGTAAACTCCCTCTGCGACATCCTTTCCATTAAACGTACCGTCCCATCCGCCGGCAGGGTCTGTCCACTCATAGAGCTTCTGCCCCCACCTATTATATATATAAGCATGAAATTCGATAATAGATTTATACCCCTCCTTCACCTTGTACACATCATTGATTCCATCGCCATTAGGGGAAAAGGCATTGGGCATTTCCAACTTACTTTCACTAATCGATACGGTCAGAGGTTGTGCACTGCGCCAATAGTCCTGTGTATAAGCTATGGTGTCGGTACCATTGATAAAGGTTGCATACAATACGATATAATGGGTACCGGAATCGGTAAACGTATATTCCGTATTCTCTTCATACCTTATTAAATAGGGGTTGCCGGCATTCCCTGTAGTGTAAAATCGCCATTCATAATAAGGGGTATAGGCACCTAAATGCTCGACATTAGCCATAAACTGTCCCCGCAATGGCGCAGATCCGGACATATTGTTACTTTCTTCTTTCTCTCCTCTCTCATTCGTATATATGGCAGAGGGTGAGATAGTTGGCACATTATCTGCATATACAGAGCAATCCATGCACTGCACGCATACGAATACCCATATAAGTCTTAAATAGAAGTTCATACGATATATTTATGCAAAAATACAAAAAAAGGGTGGTTAAATCAACTTTATTCAGTATTTTTGCACAATCATTCAGCCAAGAAAAAGATGCGAACACATATATTACGGCATTCCATCACACTTGTAACACTAATGGTATGTATGGGTATCTTCGCCCAAACTACCCAATGGAAGGATATGTACAAGGTGAAGAAACGCGACACCGTCTTTTCCATAGCTAAGGACAATGGATTGACTGTGGATGAATTGATTGCCGCCAATCCCGACATGAAAATGCAGGGATACGAATTAAAGAAAGGTGATTACATCTTTATACCTTATCCCAAAAACACCTCCACAGGCGAAGTCGCTCGCTCAAATACCCCTCGGTCTACTGCTTCAACGACCGAAACGACCAGCCGTATGGGTGAAAGACGATTCGCGGAACGAATCAATGTAGGCGTTATGCTACCCTTGCATGACATGGATGGCGATGGCAAACGAATGGTAGAATACTATAGGGGCATGCTTTTAGCTTTTAACCAATTAAAGGAAACCGGACTTGATATCAACGTGTATGCGTGGAATGTGGGTGCCGATGCCGACATCAGACAGACACTTCTCGATGACAACGCAAAAAAATGTGATGTAATCTTCGGTCCGTTATACTCCAAGCAAGTGAAATACTTAGGTGATTTCTGCCAAAGAAATGGTATCAAAATGGTGATTCCTTTCTCCATTTCAGGAAATGAAACAGCCAAGAATCCGCAAATATACCAAGTTTATCAATCACCTCAAGAAATCAACGAAGCAACCATCAGACACTTTGTTGAGAGATTCCAAGGCTTCCACCCCGTATTCATAGACTGTAACGATACCACTAGCAGAAAGGGGAACTTCACTTTCGGTTTGAGAAAACAGCTGGAAGCCAAGGGTATTTCTTACAATATTACCAATCTGAATAGCAGCGAAAACATTTTCCTAAAATCGTTCAGTCGCACTCAACCCAACATCGTTATCCTCAACACCGGCCGTTCGCCCGAACTGACTGTCTCCCTTACAAAGCTCGACGGCATAAGAACGTTAGTCCCCGGTATCAAGATTTCCCTGTTCGGATATACGGAATGGCTCATGTATACCAACCATAATTTGGAAAATTTCTTCAAATACGACACTTACATCCCTACTACTTTTTATTATAACCCCTTATCGGAAGACACCAAACTCATTGAGCAGCGATACCGGTGGAGCTTTCATTCAGATATGCTGAATGCCCTACCCCGCTTTGCGATTGTGGGCTACGACCAAGCCATGTACTTCATGAAGGGCTTACAGCAATACGGTAACGGATTCATCGGAACGAAAACACAGACAGTAGGAAACTCCATACAGACTCCATACCATTTTGTAAAAGCCGGCTCCGGAGGCTATCTCAACAAGAGTTTTATGCTTGTTCACTACAAGCCTAACCGCAGTATAGAAACCATCAACTATTGATACAGGAATGAAACTCGTTGCAAGATTGAGACTTCTGGGGATATTTCTCATGCTTCCTTTTGCCCTTCATGCGCAGATAGGGAAACATCGCAACGACCTTGCTATCGGTGTAAACGGTGGTTATGTGCTCAGCAATGTCGGATTCACTCCCACCGTTTCGCAGGGTATGCACGGAGGCATCACCGGCGGTCTGTCGCTCCGATATGTCTGTGAAAAGTATTTTAGTACTGTCTGTTCCATACAGGCGGAGGTGAACTATTCCATCCTTGGATGGAAAGAAGACATACGAGACAGAGACAACCACTCGGTTATCAACCCCGTAACGAATGTGGCCGAACGATACAGTCGTACCATCCGCTATCTGCAAATACCTGTTTTTGCCCATTTAGCATGGGGTAAAGAGGAGAAAGGAATGCAGTTCTTCTTTCAAGCCGGCCCGCAATTCGGTCTTTTTCTCGGTGAGTCTACCTCCACGAATTTCACTCCTTCCAATCTCAACCTTACCGACCGTTCCAACAAGACCGTAGCACAATACTCCATGGATGTGGAAAACAAATTCGATTACGGCATAGCCGGTGGTCTCGGTGTGGAGTACTCTGTACCCAAAGCAGGCCATTTTCAGTTTGAAGGAAGATACTATTACGGACTTGGAAACTTGTATGGCGACTCCAAGAAAGACTATTTCAGTAAATCCAACTTCGGCAATATTGTCATAAAACTTACGTATCTATTCGATATTACTAACACTAAATAATTTTATAACTATGTTTGAAGGTCAACCTAAAGGACTTTATGCATTGGCTTTAGCCAATACGGGTGAGCGATTCGGCTATTACACCATGATAGCTGTGTTTGCATTGTTTTTAAGAGCCAACTTCGGCTTTGCGCCGGGCACGGCTGGTATCATTTACAGCAGTTTCTTGGGACTTGTCTACTTTCTGCCACTGATAGGCGGAATCATGGCCGACAAGTTTGGATACGGCAAGATGGTAACCATTGGTATTCTCGTTATGTTTGCCGGATACTTGGTGTTATCCATCCCGTTGGGACGCGACACAGTAGCCCTTGCAGGCATGTTAGCCGCACTACTCTTCATTAGTTTCGGGACAGGTCTGTTTAAGGGTAATCTCCAAGTAATGGTGGGTAACCTGTATGACAGTCCCGAATATGCTTCCAAGCGCGATTCTGCGTTCTCTATCTTCTACATGGCTATCAACATTGGAGCATTATTCGCTCCAACAGCAGCCGTAAGAATTAAAGAATGGGCAGAGTCCATAGGCTATGCTTCCAATGATGCCTATCACTTCTCTTTCGGCGTGGCTTGCGTATCATTGATACTTTCAATGGCCATCTACTATGGTTTCCGCTCTTCTTTCCGCCATGTTGAAAATGCAGTAGGACAAGGCAAGAGCAAAGGTAGCACAGAAACCGCAGAGCCGGAGCTTTCCCGCCAAGAGACAAAAGACCGTATTATTGCCCTCTGCCTCGTCTTTGCTGTGGTTATCTTCTTCTGGATGGCATTCCACCAGAACGGCCTTACACTGACGTATTTTGCCGATGAATTTGTAGAGAAGACCTCTACCGGCTTACAAAGTATGGCATTCGATGTTATCAATCTGCTGATGATTATTTTCATTGTGTATGGAACGTTCTCTCTTTTCCAAAGCAAGACGGGAAAGGCTAAGATGATTTCAGCAGCTGTGATACTTGCAGCAATTGGAATACTCATTTGGAAATACACCCGTATAGAGGGTATCGTAGACGTAAGTGCTCCCATTTTCCAACAGTTCAACCCCTTCTATGTGGTAGCATTGACACCCGTAAGTATGGCCATCTTTGCCTCTTTGGCACGTAAAGGCAAAGAGCCTTCAGCTCCGCGCAAGATTGCCTATGGTATGTTGGTTGCCGGTTCTGCATACGTATTGATGTTATTTGCCTCTCAAGGCTTAAACACTCCCGAGCAACAGGCTGTAGCCGGTGCCGATGCCACCTATGCGTCTCCGAATTGGCTCATTGGTACTTACCTGATTCTTACTTTCGGTGAATTGCTTCTCTCACCTATGGGTATCAGCTTTGTGAGCAAAGTTGCGCCACCGAAATATAAAGGTATGATGATGGGAGGCTGGTTTGTAGCCACAGCCATCGGCAACCTTTTGGTAAGCGTAGGTGGTTACTTGTGGGGCGGACTGCCTCTGTGGAGCGTATGGGCAGTATTTATCGTGCTGTGTCTCCTTTCCGCATTCTTCATGTTTGTTATCATGAAACGCCTTGAAAAAGTATCGTAAAACCTTTTATCATTACAATAAACACATCGGGATGCTACCAAGTTGTAGCATCCCATTTCTTTTTTCGCCAATAGATGGATGCAGAAAGCCATATTACTCTCTCCCACTATCCATACATAGTAGTCATGCTTTCCGTTTCCATCACTTTCGTTGCATGATACGAAAGCTAAGCTTTCAGCTTGTCGGAACTAAGCTATCACGTCCCAAAAGCTAAGCTATTACATTGCAATAGCTTAGCTTTCTCAACTCGTCTTTTATCATACTTGTATTCAGTAAGTTATGGATAGTGCGCTTACCCTCAATCATTCATTAGAGTACTCATAAGCGATTGGGGGGTTAATCGGAATATCGGGTTACGCGGAAAGAGATTTTCTTAAACACAAAGATGGGTATCGTAACACCCAAAACCATGCCAAGAATATCGAAAATACAGGTAAGTCCGTTAGAGAGGCATAAGTAAAGATAATGATGAAATACCTGTTCTTCGTGGGTAGAGAGACACATCACAATACCCTCTACTGTGCGATAAGCATACATTCCGGGAATGATGGGCAGAAGAGAAGGGAACGAGAATGTTTCAGGAGGACACTTCGCGTGGTTTGAAAACAACACGGCCAGACAACCAATGAGGAGCGATGCGGCAAAACTCGCTGATATCAGTCCCCACGCTCCGTTAGACAGATGCATAAGAAAGAAACGTACAGCATGCCCCATGCCAGCTATCAGTGCACAATATCCGTAGGTTTGCCGAGGTGGATTGCTGATACTTGCAAAACCCACAGCTGCCAATGCAGCAAACAAGGCGTCTTGTAGAACATCGGTAAAAAGTATCATCGGCTGCACTAAAACATTTTAAGGTTCATCAAAAGAATACCGCCCACCAATCCCACTGATAAGCAGAAAGTGAGTATCATGGCACTCATAAACCGACTGTAAGCCACCATGTATTGTCCTACAAGCATGTCGCTGATACTGTTGATATAAGGTATTCCGGGAATCAGGTAAAGCACACTCGTTCCCAAAGCTATTTCCGGTGTCTGCCCGATACCGAGCGTATAACCCGAAGCACCTATCACAGCGGAGACGAAAGCACAGCATATAAACACAGCATGCACATCGATATGTACACGCAACAATTCTTGTTTCAACAGGAAACCGATGAGCGTAGCGCAGAAAACAATGCCCATTGAGGAAAAATCACCGCCAAATATACGGCAGAAAGACATATTGGCCAGCGAAGCGAGCAAAAGTACCAACCAGCGATTGGTATCGGGCGATGTTATGATGGCTGCAAAACGACTTTTTGCTTCATGAAGTGCGACGCGGCCATCGGCTACATCCCAACTCAGCCGACTTAACTGCGTGTTCTTGTAAAAATTGATTCCGGTTTGAGGAATACGTCTGATAAACACTTTGTTTTCTTCTGTTTCGCTATTGAACGCATTCAAATGCACACTGTAGGGCATAATGGTGAGCTCTATTTCAAGATTCCATGTGGCAGCCATACGCTGTACATTCTTTCTTATTCTGATGCAAGTAGCCCCACAAGCTAACATCCATGCGGCATAATCCGCAATAAAGACATGTGCTTCGTTGATGTGTTCTTTTCTCATGGCGGCATGCCGTAACAGGACGCTTTCTCTTGCCTTTCTGCAAGGGAGGCGGTTTCCGGTTCTCCATCTTCTTTGTTTGGGAGCAGAGAACATGCCCCATTGATAACTTGACAGGTCGGTTGGGTTTCCAAGTTTTTCAATATCTCTCATGCCATTTTGCTGTTTATCATCCGTTCTGCAAAGGTATAACGTATTTATGACAATCAGGAAAAATCACCGAATTTTATTCAGACAGCGATGGAAACTTTACTTATCGTTATTCTTCTATCTCTAAGAAACTGCGGAGACAATGGTGCATCAGGCAGCTTGAGGCTTCGAGAGGAGCATGAGACAGATGAGCAAATGCGCACTTTATGCCCCGCATAAAGGCGAAAAAGTGGGTGCGAATAAAGCCTGCGGAGTGTGGTTCCGTAACATGAAGAAAGGGCTTTTTGAAGTAGGTAGCTCCGAATGAACGGGGTGCAGCCTCAGTCAGCAGACGTTTCATAAAGGGTAACTCTTCTTCCTCGAAGCAGAAACCGGCAACCAGCAGACTGCCTACATAGTCGGCCATGCGTTGCAGATGCAGTCTGGGAAGCCAGCTATCGAGTTTTACAAAGTCTGCCTTATGCCCCATGGTACGCAAAAAAGAACCCAAAGAGATAAGCCCTTGCATGGAGACACCTCGTGTAAGTAGAGATTCGATATTGAATAAGATGAGACGAAGCAGGTGTATCGTCTCCACAGAAGTATCGATGCTATGGTGCTCATTGTACAGAATGCGGTGCAGTTTGAAGTTTAACCATGGGTTGTGCAGTCGCACCTGTTCTATGGGAAGAGGAGGAACATGGGTCTCGGCATTCAGCTTCCGCAGCTGTTCGAGCACCTCGGTGGGCATATTCATACGCTCATCGCGGGCATGTCGCTCAACGCCGACCAGCACGAAGGTGAGTACTTTGTGTGCCTCGGCAAGTTTGCAGAGCTGTCGCCACTTAAAGACCGACATCTGTTCGGGTCGTCTTTGAGCGGTAAAAGCTCCGGCGGTTGTGAGGAAAAGCAGGTTGCGGGTCGTAACGTCGGGCATCAGCTGTATCGTTTAGGGTAACGGAAGAGGATGGACAAGAGTGCTGCTACGCCCAAGACATACGGATAATAAAGGAACGGAAGAATCTCAATGGGATTCAGCGCAGCCAATCCCGCGGCGATAAGAATCTGGGCACCGTAAGGAATGATGCCCTGCATGACACACGAGAAGGTGTCGAGCAACGTGGCTACTTTACGATTATCCACCCCGAATCGGTCGCCGATATTCTTGGCAATGCCACCCACGGTAAGTATGGCCACGGTGTTGTTAGCCGTACAAATGTCAATGACACTCACAAGAAAGGCAATCGAAAGTTCTGCGCCCCGTTTGCCATTGATGCGTGCGGTGAGCTTTTCAATAATGTAATCGATACCTCCGTTTTCGCGAATCAGTTCGAGCAAACCGCCTGCCATCATAGTGATGATGATAAGCTCGCCCATTCCAAGGATGCCTTTTCCCATGGAATCGAACCATCCGTAGAGGCCGTAATTGCCGTCGTAGATGCCGATAATACCCGTCAGAATCAATCCGATGGTGAGCACGGCCATGACATTGATGCCAAAAACAGCACATACGAGCACCACAAGGTAGGGAATCAAGCGGATGTAGTCTATCGGGGGAACTTGCGACGGGCTATCGATGGTGTTGCCCATGAAGATATAGATGATAAAAACAAATAAGGCCACGGGGAAAACAATATAAGAATTGACGCGGAATTTATCGCTCATCTTGCAGCCTTGTGTAGAGGTTGCTACAATAGTTGTGTCAGAGATAAACGAGAGATTATCGCCAAAGAATGCGCCGCCCACTACGACAGCAGTCATCAATGGGATACTTGTGGCGGTAGACGCGCCCAGCCCCGCAGCAATAGGCGTTAAGGCAACAATGGTTCCGACGCTTGTTCCAATAGACATGGAGATAAAACAGGCAGCCAAGAAAAGTCCGGCCAAAAGCATATTACCGGGTAGTATGTTGAGCGTAAGATTCACGGTCACGTCGATACTCCCCATCTCTTTTGCCGCATTGGCAAAAGCTCCGGCAAGGACGAATATCCAAAGCATCAACATCATATTCGACGTGCCGGCTCCGCGACTGTAGGCTTCAATGCGTTTCGAGAGCGGGAATCCGCCGAAGATGGCTATGGCATAAATGCTGGAAACGAGAAATGCCACGGTGATGGGAACTTTATAGAAGTCGCCGGCAACAATGGATGTCGCCAGATAAAGCACAATAAACACCAGCAGCGGACTGAGTGCCAATAAACCTTTCTTATTACTCATATCTTTGATTCTTATAGGATCCGTCATATCAATGGATGTTCGTTTCGTTCCCCGTTTTTGTCTATCGTGAGAAGCATACTGATGATTTTTAGTTTTGTTTTACCTCAAAAGTGGGGTCACATCTACGTTTTTTCCATCATTTTACCTCTTGTTTTTATGATGATTGGCTGCAAAATTACGCAGAAAAGTTGAGATGTGCGAGAAACACAGGGTGCTATTTCGGGTGAAACAGCTTTTTCCCGCTTTTTATTTCTCTTACCGAAAAATATGTGTTATTTTTGTAATCGTGAAAGGATTAAGCCTATTTTTCCTTGGAATATTTTTGCTGCTTTCAGCTTGTTCGTCGCCGGAGAACCACGAAGTAGACAAGTTGAATGAGTTTTCCTATGACTATCATTATCGGAATTTGGACTCTACAATGGTCTATGCCCATCGTGCTTTGAGGCTTGCCGGTAGCAACAATGATGCAGGCAGTGCAGAAGCATTGAATAATATGGCGTTTGTCAATCTTGTGCGGATGAACTATCGTCAGGCCGCCGCACAGCTGGATAGGATTTTAGGGCATACCGATAACCAAATAGAACTGCTCATTGCCGATATTCAATATATGCGTCTCTGTCAACGACAGTCGAGAAACAAAGACTTTTATGACTATCGTGAGAGTGCGATACGTCGATTCCGTCGCATTGAAGAAGAGCAAGAAATGCTGAATCTGCACCAAAAGAAGCGCATGATTTATGCCCGAACAGAGTTTGATATTGTTACTTCCACCTATTATTATTATGTAGGCTTAGAGGCTCCTTCTATCTATGCAATGAAAGATATTGATGAAAACGGAGAGATAAAGGAAGATACTGCGCAATTGCTGAACTATTATTATAATGTAGGAGCAGGCGGAGTGATAGACAAAGGCACGCACAACGAGATGATACAGACCGAGTTTGACTACCTGATGCGTTGCTATCTCATTGCCCGAGAGGGACATTATCCGTTTTGGGAAGCCAATGCCATGCAGGCCATGAGCGAGCATCTGCAATCTGCAGAGCAACGGAACTTGTTGTTCAAACAGAACCTTTCCGCTATCAAAGCCATCAATATTGGCCATGTACCTGATAGTTTATTGGCGGAAAATCTGGCTTTGCGCTCGCTGCAAATCTTCGTCCAATTCGGCGATATATACCAGATTGCCGGTTCATGGCGCACATTGGCAGGAGCTTATTGGCAGTTAGGCAACTATCGTTCGGCACTTTTCTGCCTGAACAAAGCATTGAACAGCAACAGAAAGATTCATCAGGCATCCGACTTGATTGCCTCTATCAGAGAACAACTGAGCGTGGTTTATGCCGCCATAGATGATAAACCAAACAGTGATTACAACCGTCGGCTCTATCTTGAGCTACAGGAGATGACGCGACAAGATAGACAGCTCGAAGCCCGTGCTGACCAATTAAACCGTGCTTCGGCACAACTCAACATAATGATACTTGCCGTTTTGGCCATGATTGTCATCACTATTCTCCTCCTTTTCTTCTTTAATTACCTTAGACACCATCGCAATCGCGAGGATACACTGCACCCCTTGCTGGAACCCTTAGAGCAATGGAAGAAAGAAAACGAAGCCCATATACGCTCATTGAAAAGCCGATACGAAGAAATCAACGAGGAAAAATCAATCCATCAACTGCATTTGAGGAACAATCGGCAAAGAAACATTGAGCAACGCGCCAAGCTGTCGCTCGTCAATAGCATGACCCCGTTTATCGACCGCATGCTGAATGAGGTGGCAAGATTGAAGAAATCAGACGAGAAACAGGCTGTAAGGGAAGAACGATATGCCTATATCGCCGAGCTTTCCGATAAGATAAACGACTATAATACGGTGCTTACCCAATGGATTCAGCTAAGGCAAGGAGAACTCAGTCTTCACATCGAAAGTTTCCGATTACAAGACATCTTCGACATTGTAGCAAGAGGACGCATGGAGTTTCAGCTCAAAGGAATCCGTCTTTGCATAAAACCAACCACGGCCATTGTCAAAGCTGACAGAATATTAACACTGTTTATGGTTAATACCATTGCAGATAACGCCAGAAAATTCACCCCATCGGGCGGTAATGTATGTATCTCCGCTCAACAGCAGGACAATTTTGTTGAGATCTGTATACACGATACCGGCATCGGAATGAACGAGCAACAACTTTTACAACTCTTTACGCGTCAACCACTGCAGCTCGGCGATGAAGCCATCGACACCCACCACCAAACCCCGCAGAAGTCACATCGCTTCGGGTTGATGAATTGCAAAGGCATCATAGACAAGTATCAAAAAATCAGCAAACTGTTTGCCGTGTGCAAGATAGAGGTAGAAAGCGAAGCGGGAAAAGGTACAAAAGTTTGCTTCAGATTGCCAAAAGGCACTGTGAGAGGACTGCTTGTGCTCATCTTCGCAACTTCTTCGCTTCTTATATCGGCAAAGGTTTCTTCGGCAAACATCCATCGAATCAAGGCTGCCGCCTTTGCCGACAGTGCCTACCAAAGCAATCTCAACGGCACTTATACGCGTACTCTTGCATTTTCCGATAGCTGCAGAACCCATCTCAACCGTCTCTATCTCAAGACTTATCCTCATGATACCGACACGTTATTAAGGTTCTCTACCAGCCCGAAAGTTCCTGCGGAAATTCATTGGTTGCATCGTAGATTCCGATTAAACTATCAAGTTGTTCTCCGTATGAGAAACGAGAGTGCCGTTGCTGCCTTGGCTTTGCACAGGTGGGATTTATACCGCTATAACAACAAAGTCTATACACAGTTATTCAAAGAGCATTCTGCAGACACAAATCTGGCCACCTATTGCAGCGTGATGCAGAAGTCGGGTAACAACAAGACCATTGCCATCGTTATTTTGGTCATTCTTTTCGTACTCATCTTCCCTGCCTATTATTTACTGTATTACAGACATTTGCTCCATTTCAACTTCTGCATTGATAAAATCAAACATATCAACGAAATACTGCTCAGCAAAGTTCCCGAATCAGAGATGCTGCGACTTATCAACCGCACCATTCAAACAGACAGAACAGAAAAATTGCCTACTGCCCTATCGGCCATCATCAAACAAATCACATCTGCTTTGCAACAAAGTATCGATAACACTGAGTTGAGACAGCAAAGCATAGATGGTGCCAAGGACGAGCTGCGTAGAATACAGTTGGAAGAAGAGCGTTTGTATATCAGCAACAGCGTGTTAGACAACTGCCTCAGCACCTTAAAACATGAGACCATGTATTATCCTTCGCGTATCAGCCAACTTGTGGAGGGTCGAGACGAGTCTTTGTTGTCGCTGAACGAACTAGTTCGTTATTACAAAGACATCTTTTCCCTGCTGAGCGCACAGGCCGATCGACAGGTAGAAGTTCCGCTCCTGCAATGTCGTCCCGTTGCTATTTCCGCACTTACCGATAAAGAGAACGAGGGAAAAATACTCTGCGATGATGATATGATGCACTTTCTTTTCGAGATATTAAAGAAACAAAGCGGACAAAAAGAATTGCTTTTGCAGGTCTCGGAGCGAGGCAACAGATATGTCGTCTTTAGTATCGAAATGCCTTTTGCTATGGATGAAACCCGTTGCCGCAGGCTTTTTACGCCCCTTACATCCAACGTTCAATACCTGCTTTGCAGGCAAATTATCAGAGAAACGGGAGAGATGACCAATGCAAGAGGCTGCGGCATTCTTGCCATACCAGCCCCCAACGGCAATACCACGATAGAGATAACATTGGCTAAGGCTTCAAAATCATAAAGATAAAAGGAGATAGTAGAATGGAAAAATTTAAAGTGATTATCGTAGAAGATGTGCCTTTAGAATTGAAAGGCACAGTAGGTATCATCAAAAATGATATACCCGAAGCCGAAATCATCGGCACAGCTGACAGCGAACAGGCGTATTGGAAGCTCATGAAGCAACAGGAACCCGACTTGGTTTTGCTGGATTTAGGACTTGGAGACTCAACGACCGTAGGTGTGGAGATATGCCGACAAACAAAAGAAACAAAAAAGCATATCAAGATTCTCATATTTACGGGCGAGATACTAAATGAGAAACTCTGGGTAGATGTACTCGATGCTGGAGCCGATGGCATTATTCTCAAGAGTGGAGAACTGCTTACCCGAGGCGATGTATTCAGCGTCATGAATGGAAAAAGACTTGTGTTCAACCAGCCTATTCTCGAAAAAATCATCGACAGATTCAAGCATAGCATTCATCATCAATTACAAAAGCAAGAAGCACTCATCAACTACGAGATAGATGAATACGACGAGCGCTTCCTTCGTCATTTAGCTTTGGGCTACACCAAAGAACAGATTACCAACCTTAGAGGCATGCCCTTTGGTGTTAAAAGCTTGGAAAAGAGGCAAAATGAACTTGTCCAGAAGCTGTTTCCCGATGGTAACGGAGGTATCGGAATCAACGCCACACGTCTTGTTGTCAGAGCTTTGGAACTGCGTATATTAGATATAGACAATCTCGAAGCCGATGAATAACCGAGCTGCCATAGAACGATATGCCGCCAAAGGCGCACTTGCATTATGCGTGTTGTATGCATTCGTCATCCTCATATCGTGGGTTGTGGCCTCTTCCATGCCGCAACTTCCCTTGCGCTCCATCCTTAGTTCGGAAGGCGTCAGATGGCTTTTCGGGCATTTTACGTCTAATATTTCGGGGTCTATGCTGGCTTGGCTGTTACTCATTGCTGTTGCATACGGAGTTATCAAAGATAGTGGGATGGTGGCATCCGTTATCTTGCTTCTCGCAAGAAAAAAGCTCCCCTATCGTCATTTGCTGGCATTGCGGTTTGTCGCCGGCCTGTTGATGGTGTTGATAGCTATTCTTGTGCTGCTTACCTGTATACCTCATGCCATTCTGTTGAGTGTAAACGGACATCTTTTTCCCAGCAGTTTCAGTCGCAGCCTCATACCTATTCTCTGTTTTATCGGCACGGTTTCTGCCGTCACATTCGGATTGGTATGCGGTCGTTACACTTCTTTGGTACAGGTCTTCCGTGCTCTTATCTATGGCATTACAGCCTTTTCACCTACTTTCTTCATCTATATATTGGTGGCACAATTATATTATACTATCCTTTACATTGTTCCCCTATAGACAGAAAACGTACCTGTTATTCGTGATGATACGGCTCTCCTTTAATAATCGTGCAAGCCCTGTATAGTTGTTCGGTAAAAACCAATCGCACCATTTGGTGTGAAAACGTCATTTTAGACAGAGATATTTTTTCATTCGCCCTGTCATAGACACTGCTTGAGAAACCGTAAGGGCCGCCTATGACAAAAGCCAATCGCTTACAGAAGCCTTGCTTCTTTTCTATCCACTTTGCAAAGTCTATACTCCGAAACATTGTTCCGTGTTCGTCAAGCAACACAACCGTATCGGTAGGCAATATTGTTTTCAGAATCTGTTCGCCTTCTTTTTCCTTTTGCTGCTGCTCACTCAGGCTTTTGGTGTTTTTCAGTTCAGGCAGAGTTATCACCTCAAACGGCATGTAATGAGCAATGCGCTGTGCATAGTCTTCTATGCCTGCGACAAGATGTTGATTCACTGTTTTACCAACAACAATCAATACGGTCTTCATCATAAAACGTTTTCTATCTGTTCGGAAGAATGCTACAAACTGTCATTCTTTTTCCTCCGAAGACTTTCGATAACAATGTTTTCTCTTTGGATTCATAGGAAACCATCCTTTCTCCACACGGCGTTTCTGTTCAAAAAGCTCGCCGATACCCCACAGCAAAGAAGCTCCGAACACGCCCATAATAGACGAGAAGATAACGTTTTCTATAAAAAAAGCGCAACCGAGGCTTGCAATGCCCCCGATGAGAAATCCCCACCAAGGTCTGGTACCCCAGTAATATTCCGCTTTAATGACAAGAGGATGACACAGCCCGATAATGAGGAATGTGCTCACAGCAATGATAACGCCCGTATAATACATGGTTGTTTCTGTTTAGATAATATGCTTTCCATGCCTTGCACATAAGCAAGAGTCACCGATAAAACATCTTGCAAAGATACGGAATTTTTACGTTATCCGGCAACCGGATAAAGAAAACAAGTTGTAAAATCATAAAAACGTGCACTCATTTCCTTAGATAATCCCATTTTTTTCGTAATTTTGTGGCATAGCATCATATAACAAATAACACATAAAATTATAGTTTTGAGTATGGAAAATAATAAAGAATTAATCGCACAATGCGAGGCGAAAGCCCAGCAATGGTTATCTCCGGCTTTCGACGCGGAAACCCGTAAGGCAGTGGAAAACATGTTGGCGGCTGCCGATAAGACCGATTTGATAGAGAGTTTCTACAAGGAGTTGGAGTTCGGAACAGGCGGACTGCGCGGTATTATGGGAGCGGGCTGCAACCGAATGAACATTTACACCGTGGGTATGGCTACTCAAGGATTGGCCAACTACTTAAAGAAAAACTTTGCAGAACGCAAGGAAATTTCTGTTGTCGTTTGCCATGACTGCCGCAACAACAGTCGTCTGTTTGCCGAAACAGTAGCCGACATCTTCTCGGCAAACGGCATAAAGGTTTATCTTTTCAAAGACATGCGCCCCACACCGGAGTGCTCTTTTGCCATCAGACACTTCGGTTGTCAGAGTGGTGTCAATATTACAGCCAGCCATAACCCGAAAGAATACAACGGCTACAAGGCCTATTGGGACGATGGCGCACAGGTGTTGGCACCCCACGACAAAGGCATTATCGACGAAGTGGGCAAGGTGAAAGTGGAGGATGTGAAGTTCAAAGGAGACAAAAGTTTGATTCAGCTCATTGGCGAGGATATAGACAACATCTATCTTGAGAAGATTCGTACCGTCTCCATCGACCCTGCCGTTATCCAAAGGCAAAAAGATTTGAAGATTGTCTATACTCCGCTACATGGAACAGGTATGACAATGATACCCCGTTCGCTAAAACTCTGGGGATTTGAAAATGTGCATTGCGTGAAAGAACAGATGGAGCGGAGCGGCGATTTCCCCACAGTTGTGAGTCCCAACCCTGAAAACGGAGAGGCACTGACTTTAGCTTTGAGAGATGCAAAGGCATTGGATGCCGACATCGTGATGGCTTCCGACCCCGATGCCGATCGTGTGGGCATGGCCTGCAAGAACGACCGAGGTGAATGGGTGCTCATCAACGGTAACCAAACCTGCCTGCTCTTCCTCTACTACA
>ERZ772960.1364-NODE-1364-length-19570-cov-3.057033_pt1 | contig 19570 bp, 16 predicted proteins | sample MGYA00580678_ERZ772960 | MGnify/ENA primary metagenome ERZ772960 (study PRJEB29015, sample SAMEA2737930) | human oral metagenome | biome: human oral; feature: human-associated habitat; material: dental | place: China | collected 2059 ... | reverse complement strand
TTTCCAGTTTTTATGATAAGGCATACAAGACAGGTTTTGATGATATAGATATATTGGAAGGGGACAAGGATTATGGCAAGTGATAGATCTACAATAAAAAGCATTGTACGATATTATGCAATTTCTACCAGTTATAATATATAGCTTATAATATATAGCAATCCAATACAATTTCACGATATAAAATTTAGCGCAATAAAATAGATTAAATCATATAAAATATTACAAAATACTGAAGAAAATATTTATCCATATAGTTGCAAAAGATTAATATTCAATAAAACGGTTAAAAATATAAAAGTATACTGTATACATTGTTGAAATAGTATGAAATAAGTATTATAGTAAGATTGTTCTAAAAACAAAACACAAGGAGGTTACTTCTATGGCAGGACAGATTAGGATTACACCGGAGCAGATGCATGCAAGAGCAGGTGAGTTTAGAAATGCGGAGTCAGAGTACTCAAGAGTAATAAGTACTATGAGGAATCTGATAAATACATTGCAGGGCGAATGGGAAGGTGCGGCAAGTGAGAGTTTTGCAGCACAGTTTGAGTCATTACAGCCTTCATTCAACCAGATGGATCAGTTGATACTGGACATAGCAAAGCAGTGTGATGACGTGGCAGATGCAACTCAGGCACTTGATGAAGAGATTGCAAGTAAGTTTAAGTAGAAGTTAGTTTTGTAGCCCATGTATTTATGTTATTGATAAGTTATTATTTAGTTTATTAAGATATATGAATACATGGGTATTTTTGAATTTAAAGGTATAAAATGCAAAAGAGAAAACTGAGTAAAAACGAACAAGGAATAATAGGTATTCTCTTAGTAATAGCTTTTATAGTGAGCCTGGTATTTCTTAGAGGTATACTGGTAAAAAGAGGAGTGAGAGTAGTCATGTTAACAGAGTTAGATTATATGAATGCAGCAGAGTATTACATGCAAAAAAAATATGGAGAGAAGTTTGAAGGGGAGTATGTATATGAAGGTAGCGTGTATGTACACCCGAAGTCAAAACCGGAGTGGCATGTAGTAGTGGACTTTGAGAGTGAGGGAGGGATGACATCTTTTCATGATAATTATGTTGGCTACCTTAAGAAAGCAGAGCTTGAGAAGTATATATATGAGCTGGTAAAACCGATATATGGGGAGTGTAAAGTGTATATAGAGCCACATGGGTTTGCATTGGATGATAGTTGGAATAAAGATACAAATATAAGAATATATGCGAGTAAGGGAGATTATAATACAAATATATTTACAAATGATAACATAAAAGATATGGATACAAAATTTGAAAGCATATGTCAAATTTTTGTTGATAATAAACTTGAGAGTAATGTAATACTGGTAACATATATTACGGATACTGACTTAAGAGGTTTTCAAGAGAAGTATGTTGACATGGTAAATAATAGACGAAGTTTTCTCTATAGGATAGATGCAGTATATGATAATGTTGAAAAAAGATTTATAGATATAGATATATTGAAAGGAAATGAAGATTATGCCAACTAATAATAGACCGACAGAAGATGAATTACAGGAAAAAGCATTATATGACATCCTACAATATTTGCCATTAGATGAAGTAGAGTTGAAGGATGGATATAGTATTAACAAATGCATTTCTATAATAGAAAGAGATAAAAATTTATCTAAATCAGGCAAAAAGGCTATAGAAGAAAATCTCCCGGCAATAGAGGCAATCTTAAAAGATAGACCTGAACTTGGCAAAGCTAAAATATCAAATATGAGCTGGAAGGATAATGATGGTGATGGCAAAATGGATCATAATCCAAAAGGTATGCAGGTTTGTACATTTGAAAGAGACGATCAGGTTTATATATCTTTTAGAGGAACACCTGCCAGATCATGGATTGATAATGCAAAAGCATTTGTTGAGGATCTTGAGAAAAGTGAAGTTTTTTTTAATATATTTACGTTTACAACAAGTGTAGTAAACCCTGAATCGGTAGAGGTAAGTGATAGGGTAAAGGAGATTATTGGTAGAGACAAAGTTATGCCATGGGACGCTCTAAGGTTAGGGTTGGAAGGGAAAATATCATCTTTACTTACAAAAGATGAGAATATATCAAAAGAGAAAATAAATGGAATATTTGATTCTGAATTAAAAAAATATACATCTCCAATGCAGGAAGAAGCACTGGATTATATGGAAACATTAAAAAAAAGTGGAGTTTTTGAAAAATACGATAATGTGTATGTAACAGGACATTCAAAAGGTGGTAATGAGGCTACGCTGGTAACAATGATATATTCGGATGTAATAGACAGATGTATAAGTGGAGACGGTCAAGGGTTTTCGCCTGAGTTTGTTGAATACATGAAAAAGACCCTTGGACCTGAAGAATTTGCTAAGATTCAGGATAAAATGTATGGATTTCATGCCAACAATGATTATGTAAATGTTTTGGGAGTATCTGTAATAAAATTAGAAAATAGAATATATTTTATTCCTGAGATAAAACTGGAAAGTATTGTAGACTTATTATGGAATCATCTGCCTACTGCAATGATAGATGTCAAAACCGGAAAGATAGCACAGGTATCGGAGCAGGGCGCATTTGGAAAGTTCATAGCGAAAGTAAGTGAAAAACTTATGAAGATAAATCAGGCAGATAGAGAAGATGCAGCTATTACCGGAATGTGTCTTCTACAATATTTGTATGTACATGAACCTATTACCTCAGTGAATCCGGATGAAAGTAAAAGAAATTTGGAGGTAGCATCAGATATGATTGATGTAGCTGCAAGTTTCTCAAATGGAATAAGAATACTTGGTAAATTAATAGTAGAAACTTTATTTCAAGAAGAAGGAAAAGAGTTTGTACATTATATAGTTGACACATTCGGTGAAAAAAATAAGTTTATAAAAACCTTAGGGACAATATATGATGCATTGTACTTTGTAGAAGAAAAGAAAAATAATATCAAAAAGACTATAATGTATTTTGTGGAGTATATAGCAAATGACTGGGATGAGTTTAACAGAACCTTGGATAAGTATAATGAGCAAGATATCGTAAAAGACAAAGATTTAGAGAACTTAAAGAAATGTGAAGCATACGGTACCTCCGACCTTGGAACGGTAGCAATAAACTATGCCAAGACAAAAGAATTGGTGAATATACTTGATGAAATGAATGACTTGGTGGAGGGAAGTATACTGCCGGAAATGGAAGATATAGCAGATACTCTAAGAAGATTGAGTTTTTGGAGAGTAGAGGTTAGAGATTGGACAGATATAAAAGACTCTATAGAAAAGAGTAATAATACAAGAAAAAGATTCAAAGAAAGAGTAATAAACTATTATAACTCATGTGAGATTATGGAGGCTAAGTTTGTAGCAGGTATGTATGGAGGAAAGTGATATGGCATGCAGATGTGATGATATAGCCGCTGCGGAGCATGATAGGGAAGTATTGCGTGATATGTTTGATAGAATATGTGATACTGAGAATCGTTACAATGAAATTAGAAACAGGTATGGAGATATAATAAATACCATGGGTATGGCAATCTTTTTATTGGAAGATGAGTACAACAGTGCTAAACAAAGAATCGAGAATACGGTTGCTGTGCAAGAGGATGATATCAGAAAATATAAGAGTCATGTAAATAACAGTTTATCAAATCTTGAAAATAAGATATCGAGAATGGAAAGAGAAGATGAATGGTTCCATGCACATGATGATGATGACTAAGGAGGTTAAAATTGAGTAAGACACAGATAGTATGGAGATATTCTAATATTGAGCTTTTACTTAATGTGATAGAGAATGCGAACAGTGATATAGAAGAGTTGATGTCTGAGATAAGAGAACAAAATAGACTGCTGTGTGAGAGTATGTCGGGTTCCAGTAAAGAATCATTTGAAAGCAGTTATCTAAAACTCCATAGTCATATGATAAAGCTTAGAATGGAACTGGAAAGTCTGGTTGCAAAAGGAAGAGATGCCGTAAGACTGACAAAGGAACAGGATGAAAAAATAGCAGGAAAGATAGGTAAAAGAAAGGGTTAGTTATGGACAACAAAGAAACAGACCTCTATCTAAAAAATGAATTGATATATGATACTGTAACAAAATATGTTGAGAATCTTAAAAAGGTAGAAAAACAAGTAAAGTATATAGCTACAAAAATGAAATCCACAAGTATAAGTGAATGGGGAGGATCGGGAAGAACCGGATTTGAAGAATCACTTAACAAATGGTTGGTTCAGGCGGGTGATGTAGAAAAAGAGATAGATGCACATAGAAATATAATAGATGAATTACTGAAAAATTCGGCAAATTTATTTACTAATGAAAAGAGTATCACTGAAGATATGGAGTAGAATGATGGTTTTTAGGAGGGCATTGAGCAAGATTTTGAATTCGGCAAAGCTGCTGGTAGCGGCTTTAAGTGTATGTATGCTATGCGGCGGTATAATTCTTGGATCTGTTGTGAATATAGATACTCCACAAAACAGTATTACAAATAATTACCATCATATAAGTGAAACAGGTAAGGCATATAAGGTGGTATCTACAAAAGATATAGCGGTTGTAAACTTAGATGAGGGAGTAAAAATAAAAGGGAAAAAGGCATACTATGGAGGGAAAATAGTTACTCTTCCAAATGAACATTTTCATATGACCGGACTTGATGAGGCAAGAGCCGGATTAAATTCCGGTGAATATGGTGCATATATTGTGATACCTGCCACATTTTCAAAGGCGGTGGAGAGTATAAACAATGAACCCCAAAAAGCCACTATAAAATATACTGTGAACGGGGATAATAATGATGCATCACTTGCAAGTGTTGTAAATGATATAAACTCATTTGCATCTGTTGTCAGTGAGAATATAACATTTATCTATGTAAGTGCAATATTAGATGAGTATCACAAAGCACAGGACAATACAAAGGTGATACTAAAAAACGACGGTATAGATCTTGACAATATAAACAGTATATCGCCTGAGAGTTTGCTGGGCAGATATGAGAATGTTAAAGAAAATAATATAGATTATAAGCCGTCGGACATGGATATGGATAAGTATAATGTAGAAAATGAAAATATAGTGGATTCATTTTCAAGAGAACTTAGGGATGTTAAGGATGAAAATGAAAAGAACTTTGAAAATATAAAGAGAGAAGGGGATGAAGTAAGAACAGGTACAGATAAGTTTGGGAGATTTTTTGAAGGACTGACACCACTAAGAGATACTTCAGGAAATGGTGTATATTCACAGGGATTTGAAAATATTGAAAAACTTTTAAGCGGTCATAATGACGGATTAAACTCATCTTTTAATATTTTTGATGAGATATTTAAGAAACAGAATGAACAAACAAAGAATGTCATACAGGAAGAGGCAAATATACATCTGGCTTCAGAGTCAAACGCATTACAAAATCGTATTAACCTGGAGATAGGCAGTACTATAGAAAATAGCTACAGAAGAATATTTGAAGAAGAGTATCAAAGTATACAAAGAAGCGGTATGGAGCGTATGAGGCATTATATAGAGAATGTGATAAGGCATGAAGTGGTCATGAATACTGAGGAAAGAGATTATCTGCTCACAAAACTGGCTACCGCTTCAGATGCAATTATGCGTGAAGATATAAATACAGCCACAATGTCCAATGCGGTAGATAGAATGATTGGTAATATCGTGCCAAGATTTAATGTAGCAATGAATCCTTTTGTAGGTTCGGACACATACTTGACAGGTTTGAATGCAACAGCCGATACCGACTTTAATACAATAAAAACAACATTGAAATTTCCGATAGACGAACTGAATGAAGTCTTTAGGAATGATATAGAGGATGTGATAGATAATTCAGTATCAAATCTGTCGGCAGAGGTAAATGATAAGATTGTAGAATTTAATGAGACACAGCGAAGGTATATGGATTTGCTTGACGATTACAATCCATATGAACATCTAAATGACAGCTATATGTCAAGGGCTGCAAATGAGTTGGAAAGAAGTGCAAATCTTGCATTTTCAGAGTTTAGGGATAAACAGACGGATGATGAGAAACAGGTTTATGACATTATGCGGGTAAGTGATGAAAATATGAGACTGTATGATGACAGTATAAACAAGGCCTATGATACTACTATGAAGAATGTAATAGATGTGGTAAATGCACTTAGAAGTAAAAAGGAAGACACAAAGTCGGAGAACAGTGAGCTTATGAGGGATTTTTCAGATAAGCTTTCATATACAAGACTTGGAAGTATAGGAAACAAGGATGCATATAACTTCATATCAAGCCCTGTAGAGATAGCACCGAATGATGACAGCAATATAGAAGTACAAAGTGACTATATGTATAATCTGCCGTCTAAAAAGAAAAGCATCTTAGATAATAAATACACAAAGGGAGCTATATCTGTCGGAACTGTAAGCTTTATTATATTGTTGGCACTGGTAATAAATATATTGTTTAAAAGAGAAGAAAAAGAAGATTAGGCCTAAAAGAGGTAATTTATGCAATTAGATTTGGATACGAATGTTCTTAAGGTAAGGGATCAAAGTAACAAAGCGGCACTGACAGATCAGTATCCGGGTATCAATATTTTGACCAAAGAAAGCAGGGAAAAGCTTGAAAACCTGGAAATTGATAAGAATAGAAGATATGACGAGCTTATAAATAATTTGACATTCAGTGTTAATAATGAACAGTTACCTAAGGAGCTTGTAAGATTAAAGATGAGTGAGCTTAATATTTTTACTTCAAAGGCAGACTATTACAATTTGACATATAAAGATGAAAAAACTATAAGTCCGGTATTTTCTATAATATTTTTAATATTTATGGGAAGTGTCGGACTTCTTTTTGCATTGAATCGTGGGAAGAGGAGAAAATATGCACATTGATTTTACACTACAAATAGATGAGAAAAAAATAGATTTAAGTATGAACAGCAAGCAGTGTATAGGTGAAGTTGCAAAAGATATCCTTAGGATAAGAAAAGATGTGTTACCGGATTATTATCTTTCATGTATGCAAAAAAGGACGATAAGTGTGTATAAAACATTGGAAGAAGAGAATATAAAAAATGGGGACAGATTAGTAGCGATAAGGAGATGACATGATTGAAATAAAAGTAAAAAATATTGATTTAAATATTGAAAAAGAAATCAGATTTCTTTTGGCAAATGAGAATAAACATTTGTTGGACTGTGAAATAGAAGAGACAGATGATGAGTGTATTTTTAAGTTTGATGATGAAGGGCTATATCGATTTGAATCTGTAGATACACTTAGTAAAGAAGAGAAGTACAGGCTGCTTGTGAATATAGCGGATATAGATGAACTGAGTGATGAGTACGCTTTTTGCCTTGCACCTTCAAATATAGTATATGATATAAATCTTATACCTAAGATACTTGTTAGAGATAAAAGAATGGGAGAATCTGATTTCTATATTCAGTATAAAGCACTTGTATCAAGTGTACTCTACAATAAATATACTTTTGAGCAGTATATCGGTGGGAGTGCAAAGGTTCCTGAAAAAAGTTTTATAAAAAACATAGATGATACAAAGAGTTTGAAAGAAGAACTGCTAAAAAGATATTTAAAAGAGAGAGATATAAATATTAATACTAAGGTGCTTGTAAAGAAGTCTCAATATAAGAAACTAAAATTTTCAATACCGGTTACAGCCTTTATAGCCGTCGGAATACTTATATATGGCATTTTTGTACAGTTTGTCAGATTGCCATATAAGGAAAAACTTATAACTGCTTATGGGAATTATATCAGTTCAGACTATATAAAGGTTGAAGATACTCTAAAAAGTATAAAAACAGATAAACTTCCAAAGGAAGTAAAGTATATATTGGCAAGATCATATATATTTACAGAAGGTTTGACTACAGAGCAAAGAGATAATTTACTTGAGTATACCGATATTAATATAGATACAAATATATTTGATTTTTGGATAGCACTTGGAAGATGTGAATTTGATATCGCGGAAGACATTGCAAAGAAGATAGGTAATAATGAATTTTTATTATTTACATATATCAAGCACAGTGCATATTTAAAAGCCGATGTGACCATAACAGGAGAAGCAAAAGAGAGTGCTATAAGTGATTTGGATAAAAAGATAAAAGAATTGAGTGAATCAATGGGGGTAAATAAGCAAGAATGAATACATTGATCCTTTATAATGATAAAAGATGCATTGAAATTTCATATGATAAAGATAATATTGATAAAAATAAAGCGATAGAACTTGCATCTGATTATGGAATGTCGTATGGGAATATAGAGTTTTGTTTGCTGAATACAGAAGCTAAAGCCGGTTATAAGTATACTCAAAAGTTATTAAAGATAGGTACAGATAAATTTTGTGATATTGTACTTAAAAGTGATAAAAAGATATTGGCTGTTATTTGTAGCGGCACTTTAAGAGTTATATATGGGAATGTGTATATTAACGGAGCGATATGTGAAAATGGAGTATATAAGCTTTTTGAGGGTAACAGTATATTTATACCGGGGGTAAAGATTGACTATTGTAAGGCTCAATTATCTATAAGCGGTAATGTACTAAATTCAAGTTTGAATCGATCATTAAACATAAATTCTTATGATAAACTTGAAAGTGAATACAGGAGGTCGCCAAGGATATATATAGATATGCAGGCGGAGACGGTAGAGATAAAGAGACCTCCAAATAAGCCTGCTAAAGATAGGAATGCTATATTAAAAAGGCTTGCGGCACCGGCTCTTACATTGGCCATTACAGTAGGAATAGGCATACTGTTAAAAAGAGGTATATTTATACTTATGTCTGCCGGGATGATGATTGCTACAATAATTGTATCTATAGTTACCGGTATACAAAGCGTTAAGGAGAGAAAAGTTCAGGAAAAAGAGAGAACTGATAATTATAATAAGTACCTGTTAAATAAGAGAGGAAGTTTATACAGACTTAGAAAAAAACAGATAGAGTCGCTAAAATTTAATTATCCGGATATGAAGGCTATAGAGCTGCTTTGTGATAATTACTCCGACAGAATTTATGAAAGAGATTCTAATGATGTAGATTTCCTTAATATATCAGTAGGTACTTCCGATATGAAGCCCCTGTTTCAAATAAAATATGAAGAAAATATGGAAAATTCAGGGGAGGCATTATATGAAGAAATGCTGAAACTGGGCAAAGAGTTTTCTGTGATAGAAAATCTTCCATATGTTACAGACCTTAAAAAGACACATCTTGGACTGGTGGGAGAGAGGAAGTATGTATATGAGTTGCAAAAGGCAATAATAAGTCAACTTTGCTTTTTTCACAGTTATCATGACTTGGAAATTATACTTATAACAAATGATGACGGAAATAAAGTATTTTCAAATTTATTTTGGTATCCGCATCTTAGACTACATGGTGTAAATGTAAGTACACTTATTTCTACAGGCAACCATGCAGAGCTTGTTCTGGCATCTCTAACCACTATTTTAAAAGAGCGAAAAATAAAATTGGAGGAGGAGAGAAAGGAGATTAGATTTTTACCACATTTTGTATTTATATTGGATGAGCCGATATTTGTAGTAAATCACAGTATAATGGAATATTTACAGATGAGTGGTGAAAGGCTCGGATTTTCTCTTATATACAGTGCGGCAAAGCAGGAGAGTTTACCTGATTATATAAAGACTGTTATCAAGGTGGATGGAAATGAGTATGCCAAGATAGTGCTTAACCAAGGTTTTCTTATGAACAAAGATATAAAGCTGTATGATATGAAAAATATAGATATGGAAAATCAAGCCAGAAGACTCTCCGGATTAAAGCATGTCAAAGGAGTATTCAGTCAAATACCTGAGAATATCAGTTTTTTTGAAATGTTTAATATTAAGAGATTGGATGAGTTGAATATAAGAAAAAGGTGGGAAGAAGCCTGTATTTATAAGTCTATGGCAACTCAGGTGGGAGTAAGAGCAAAGGATGATATAGTATTTTTAAACTTGCATGAAAAGGCACATGGACCGCATGGACTTGTAGCAGGTACTACAGGCTCCGGAAAATCTGAAATATTGCAAACATTTATATTATCACTGTCTGTAAATTTCTCACCGGAAGATATCGGTTTTTTACTTATAGATTATAAAGGTGGAGGAATGGCAAATCTGTTCAGAGATTTACCGCATCTTCTGGGAACAATTACAAATCTTGACGGTAGTGAAAGCATGCGAGCTTTGGCCTCTATTAAAAGTGAACTTGGCAGAAGACAGCGAATATTTAATGAATCGGGAGTAAATAATATAAATGAATATACAAGACTGTATAAATTCGGAAAGGTAATCACTCCGTTGCCACATCTTCTGATTATTTCAGATGAATTTGCAGAGTTGAAGCATGAACAACCTGAATTTATGGCAGAGCTTGTTTCTACTTCCAGAATAGGTAGAAGTTTGGGAGTACATCTTATATTGGCTACCCAAAAACCTTCAGGTATTGTAGATGATCAGATTTGGAGCAACTCAAAGTTTAAGCTGGCACTGAAGGTTCAGGATGTGGCAGACAGTAAAGAAGTCATAAAAACTCCGGATGCCGCACAGATAACCAATCCGGGTCGTGCATACCTACAAGTCGGTAATAATGAGGTCTATGAGCTTTTCCAGTCTGCGTTTAGCGGTGCATATTTTGATGAAGAGACGGAAGGGGAAGGATTTGACAGAAGAGTTTACAGAATAAATAATCTTGGGCAAAGAGAACTTATAAGTGAAGATAAGAATACTGTAGAGAACAAGGCAAATACCACACAACTTGCAGCAGTGGTTGAATATATAAAAGAGGTTTATAATGAAGGTAAATATGTACCTGTAGAAAAAACATGGTTACCGTCATTACCTGAAGTTATAGTAAATAATCATATAGATAAAGAAGTATTGAAGACTGTGGATGATAAGCTTGATATTATGGCGGAAACAGGTATTGTGGATATACCGCAAAACCAAAGTCAGATAGAATTTATCCATGATTTTTTGACAGACGGAAATATCATTATATTCGGTTCACAGGGTGTCGGAAAGTCTGTTTTTCTTACCAATATAGCAATGACATTGGCATTTAAAAACAGAACGGAGAGTCTGCACTATTATATCTTGGACTTTGGAAATTCAAGCCTTATACAATTAAAGGATTTGCCGCAGACGGCAGATTATATAAGTTTTGAAGATGAGGAAAAGTTGACAAAGCTTGTAAGGATGCTTGAAGATGAAATAAAGCTTAGAAAAAGACTTTTTGCCAAGATAAATGCTATAAGTTTTGCAAATTATAATGAGAAGGCTAAAGAAAAATTGCCGGCAATAATTATCTTTATCGACAATTATGATGTGGTAAAGGAGCTTGGTATAGATCTTGAGGGATTTATCAACAAACTTAGCAGAGACGGTGCCGGAATCGGAATATATATGGCTGTATCTGCTACCAGACAGGGAGCAATAAGATATTCTATTTTAAATAATTTTAAAAATAAGATTGCAGGATATCTGTTTGATAAGACTGATATTCTCGGAATAGTGGGAAGAAGCAAATATCAGTTGCCTGAGATAAAGGGAAGGGCACTTATAAAGCTTGATGAGGTAAATATAATGCAATGCTACACTCCTGTAGAGCTTGAAAATTATACTGAGAATATAGAAGCACTTATAAAACAGCTGAACATGGCAAATCTCGGTAAAAAGCCTGAAGGCATAAAGATAATGCCGGAGATTGTAACTGTTGATATGGTATTGTCAGACAGAATAGACAGACCGGGTATAGGACTTGATACAGATGAAATAGAAGTGCAATGTCTTGAATTATGTGGCAATATCCACATGGTAGTAGGTAAGGAAGGCACGGGAAAGACCAATGTACTTAAATTGATTTTGGAACAGCTAAGAGAAGCCGAGGTATACATTTGTGACAGCGTCGGAAGTGAACTTGGCAGAGAGTATAAGGACATGGCCAAGTTTTACTTCAATAATGAAGCTGATTCAGGTGCATTTTATAAGCTTCTTGAGGATGAGGTGAATCGAAGGGTAAGTGAGTATGAAAGAGTAAAGAATGATAAGAGTTTGAGAGAGTTTTGTATGGAGCTTACACAGGTAGTGATAGTGATAGATGATATAGAGAGATTTATCAACCTGTGTAAAGACATAAGGGCTGACTTGGAAAAACTTATTCCAAAGCTGTTAGACTACGGTATTTCCATAGTTGAAGCTGTGACTCCAAATGAACTTCGTGGCTTTGACGAGCTTACAAAGAAATTGAAGGATGTCAATTCAGGTGTAGTACTTGGAATACCTGATGAACAGTCATTTATTCGTATGCCTGTAATCAGAAATTACAAGTTTGTTATAGGAACCGGTTTTGTATTCAAAGGTGGAGATATTAAAAAGGTAAAAATACCTTTGGTTTAAACTTTGTGGAAGGAGAAATATATGAATGGAACAATATCAAATAATGCAGCAGTAGCAGATAATATGAGGTGTAATATTGAAAAAAATACTGTCGGCTTTTCGCATGAGAGAGTGGATACAGGGCTTGATTGTACAAATGCAGATGTGCAGTCAGATTGTATGGAGTGCTTAGAATTTTCATCTGACTTTACAGAGGAATGTAAGCCGTACATAGCTAATCTTACAGAATGTATAAAAGGAATAAGTGAGTCAATGCAAGAAAAAGATAAGGGATTTTTTGGATTTTTAAAATAATGCGAGGTAAGAAATATGGGTATACATATAAATAGAAATAATATATTGGAAGAGACAAGATCAATTAGAGAAAGTATTGAAAAAACTAAGCATCAAGTTTCACTTATCTTTGAAAGTATAAATAAGTTTAATGATACTAAGGATGTGTTGACAGGTAAGGCTTGGGATGCTTGCAGAGAATACTCGGATAGTGTGCTGTTACCGGTTCTCAGAATGTATATAGAGTGTTTGGATTTAGAGTATGATGCAAATGGGAAATATAGTGAAGCAGCCGGGAGACTGCCGGGATATGAAAAGCTTGATGAGGATATAATAATCGTAGCAAAAGAAAAGTATGAAAGATTACTTGATAGAGAATATAATAGGGAATTTCCAAGAAATTCGATTATAAATTTTTATGAGAAGAAGATAGCAAGATGTGAAAAACTTTTAGATATTATATGTGAGTTTTGTGATGAGACTTCGGGAATATTTAATGAAGTAAAGTCAAGGCAGGACTATTTGAGCAGATTGAATTACTACCTAAAGATGATAAATGTGGATAAAACCACAGGAGAAATGCTGCTGCCACCGGGTAGTGTAAATATACAGTATGCAAAGGATGAAATAGACAGATACTATAGAGGTATAAAGAGTAAGGAGCTTATAGAAAGGGAAAAAGAACTTGAAGAGATATATAAGTTAAAAGGTGCAATGGCTGTAATTCAAAATATCCTTACAAAACCTGTGGAGGAGCGTTTGAATACGGATATTGAAAAATTAGAGAACTCCAGAATTACCGGTATACTTATTGAAAGTGATGATGATTACGTCGGTTTACTGAGCACAGTGATATCTTATTGCTACGATTATGATAGGACTATGGAAATTTCTCAGGGATATTTGGATGTTGTAAATGTTGTATACAAGAAAAATAATAGAGCTGATAAGATATTGGCAGAATTAGAGGGTGTAGGTTTAGTTTTGGATTGTCAGTCTAAAAGTATAGATACTGAGAATGAAAAAATATCAGCTTACAGAAGAAACTGGATACAACTTTATCAGGTGTTTTATGAATTATCAAAATATAATGGTGAAATAGTAACATCTAAGCGCTATGCAAGGAAGGGTGACAGTAGTGTAATGCAGGTTAAAGGAGAACATAAAATAAGTGTAATTAGAAAGGGAAATGACTTAGCTATAAATTTTGCCGTATATGCAGGGGATGATGGTGGTGTTACTTCTTTCTATGATGATCAAAAAGAAGTTAATATAACTATCAGTAAGGCGGTTCGTGGTGGAACAGGAGATGAAAAGACTAAGGAAATATCTGCAGATTATATTTATTATTGGCACAATTTAGACAAGATATTGACGGAGAATATATCAGAGCATATGGTAGATTATTCAACAGCAATGCTTACAGGGAATTTTGTACCATGGTTAAGTAATACTATAACTACCACTAATATGATAAGCAATATTTACAATGATGTTAATGAGACCGATAAAGGTATGTTTACGGAATACAAGAATATAGGTGATATAGGGAAAACTGTAGATGTATTTAATTTATTCTATATAGCATATAGTGTAAGAGAAGAGGGAAAGGGTGAGAGGCATGGATACAGAATTTACCCAAGTTACAAAGTAGATACCGGGGAAATTGAAATGACAAAAGAGTGTATTGAGAATTTTAATACAAATTTTTCTAGAGGTGGTAAGTTTGAAATATATGCTAAGGATATAGGGTATGATGAAAATAGTCCCATAACAGAGGATGATTTTATAGGTAACATAAGAAAAATAGATGATATTATGGATAAATGGTACAAGGTTGCAGTACAAAAAGGTAGAGATATCAAGGAAGCTACAAGGAGATTGACTAAATGATGAAAAAGCGAAGACTACAAATGATTATAATTATATTGGTGACAATTTGTTTATACATTGTATACATTATGAATAATATTGCTTTTTTCAAGGACAAGGAGTTCGAAAGGGCAGTTAGAGAGACTTTAATATCATCTAGGGTGTCAATGGTAGATAGAAGAGAAAAAGCATTAGGTGGAATAATTTGGAAAAGAGATCTTGAGAGGGTTCAGTCGGTATCAATAAACTTTAGAGAATATAAAGTAAAAAACATTGAAGATATAAAGTATTTTAAGAACACTAAAACTGTATGGTTTAGCTACATAAGTGCGTATGATGGAGATAATAGTATTTATGAGGATGAACATGTACTTGATAATATATATTTAATAAAAAAATTTAAATATTTAGAGGATTTACATTTATATCATTTGAAGATAAATGAAGATATTGAGGCAATGTTTCCTAATGTAGATGTTTTTATTAATTAGAGCTTATATATCAGCGGTATTCATAAGAAATAGGATGAGGTTTAAGATGAACAGATATGATTGTGATAAGGAAAAATTGCAAAAAGAGTATGGAGAAGCTTTAAAAGAATTTACTATTGAAAAAGAGGAGCGGGAGGATATCTATAGAGAGTGCAGAGCAATAGATAAAACATTGATAGATTGTTTAGGGTATTGTAAAGAAACTGAACTTATGGAGGAGGAATTAGCAGAATTTAAAAAACAAAGTGACAAGGAAATGCAGGAAATGGAAGATAAATTAATCAGCTTAAAAAAGAAAATCAGAGATTTGTAAAAGCAACACTTGGAATACCTGATGCACAATCATTTATTCGTATGTTGGTAATCAGAAACTACAAGTTTGTGGTAGAAACCGGATTTGTATTCAAAGGTGGGGATATTAAAAAGGTAAAAATACCTTTAATTTAAAATCATTGTGGAAGGAGAAATATGGATTGTAGATGTGGAGATATTAGAAGATGCAGAAGTGATATTAGAAAGATTAATTATGCAATTGTACTGATGGAAGGATTGAGAGGAATAGACATGACGATAAGGAGTGACCTTTCAAGTTTAGCAGGAGACAATTTTATGTATATGACACCTTATAATATTGGTAATATTACAGAAACAGAGAGTCAGATGCATAAAGAGATAGAGTTACAGACATCAAATATTATTGAAATGCTGAAAGATAAAGAAGAATATTTGAATGATGAACTGAAAGATATGGAAGATGAGGACTATGATTATCATCATAGAGATGACGATTAGGAGGAATGTATGGGAAATTTTGAAATAAAGAAAGCCAAACTACAAGAGGTTTTAAACAAGTTTAAGAAAATAAGCGGAGACTTAGAGAGCCTTGGTAATGATGTAAAATCTGAATATACAGAATTGCTGGCAAATTACTGGACAGGAGAGGGTGCTAATCAATTTAGAACAAATTCAGATGCATGGAGCAATAACTTGAACTGCTATAATGAAAGCGTTAAAGAACTGATAAATATTATAGAGTCTCAGACAATACCGGGTGCCAATGATATAGATAATAAGGCAATAGGGATTGAAGGAGTAGTTGGAGGTCTATATTCATCAGGTTCAAGTGACAGTGTAGTACGCAGAGATAACTGCATAGAAGTATTAAAATCTCATATAAAGCATGTGATGGGAGAATACTATTCATATAAGAATATACTTGAAATTGTTGATGAAAAACTGTCTACACTTGATTACAGCGATTTGGATGTAGGCGGTGATATTAGTGACGTTAAAGCAAAGATTGATGACAGAATGGATAAATTAAACAGTCTTATTTCAGCTCTGGAAGATTATGAGTCCTATGTGGACTGTTTTGAAGAAAGCATCTCCGCTGCTATCAGTAAAATAAAAGGTCCTACACCTTGGGAGAACTTAAAGGCGGATAATCTTTTACAAATAGTATCATTACTTGGTGCAAAGGGGTTAAAAGACTATGAATATGAAAAGAAGGCAGGTAATTTGATTCTTACTGTAAATGGTGGAAAGATCACATTATGTGCATATGGAGGAGATCCTATAAACATGTCTACAGGTAACTATGTATATGCAGGAGAATTTTTATCTCAAAAAGGATTGTTCCCTATTGCATTTAATATTACATATAATTCAGTAGATAGAAATAATGCAAGTCTTGGAGTAGGCTTTTATTCTGATATTGATATGAAGATGGAGATAAGCGAATCAAAGGCTAAAATAATACATCCTGACGGAAGAAGAGAAGTATTTATAAAGGATAAAACCGGAAGCTATATTAATATAAGTGAAAACGGAGATATACTCAGAAAGCTTGGGAACAGGTATGAACTTAAAACCTTTGAAGGGAATAAGCATATCTTTGATATAGAAGGTAAGCTGACAGAAACGGATGACGGAAAAGGAAACAGTATTATCTATGCTTATGATGGAGAGAGGCTTATCAGTAAAAGAAGTAATTCAAATGAGTATATTGAATATCTGTATGAGGATAATAAAGTAGTCAGAGTTTGCGACGGTAATGGAAGAAGCGTAAATTTATTATACAAGGATGACAATTTATCCTTTATAAAGAATGAATTGGGTAGGAGCATTTCGTTTGAGTATGAAAACAGATTTATAACTAAGCTTACTGATTATGAGGGCAAGGTAACTCTGGAAAACAGATATGATGAAGATGGAAGAATAACTTCACAACGCTTTGCTGACGGCGTGGAACTTACCTTTAAATATGATAAAAACAGTGTAACATTTAATAACGGAGAGTCTGAAATTGTTTATTATCATGATGAGGGATATCGCACTGTAAAAATAACTGAAAATGGAGTCAGCAGTCTTCGTGAGTTTGATAGAGACGGACTATGTGTATTTGACATAGATCGAAGAGGAAATAAAATAATCTATGAATATAATTCGGATAAAAAGCTTACAAAGGTAGAATTGCCTGAGAATATAGTAGTTGAGCTTTCATATGACGGTATAGGATATTTAAACGGTATCAAAGTAAACGGTGAAGAAAGACTAAAGCAATTCAATGATGTAAAGGGAAATCCTGTAGAAATATTTAATGAGTCAAAAGACAGCTTTGATATTATTTACAATGAGAACTCAAGGCCTTTAAAGATAACTGCTCCGGATAAAAGTGTTATGAATATAAGCTATGACAGTAGTGGAAATGTAACTGAGATAGCAAATGATACTGTTAAAATGGTCGGATACAAATATGATGAGCTAAATCGAGTTGTAAGTATTGAAAGCAATAATGGAGGAAAAAGACTCTATAAGTATAATGAGCTTGGAGATATAACAGAGGTAACAAATTCTTTTGGAGAGAAGAGAACATATAAGTATACAGCCAACAGGCAGGTGTCAGAATTAAAGGATTTTGACGGGAAAACCTATGAAGTAGAGTACAATAATATAAATTTACCTGTAAAGTTAAAAGATAAAAACGGAAATACTACAGAGTATGTATATGATAATATTAGAAGAATATCTCAGATAAAGAGAGCTGACGGAGTGGAAAAATTTGAATATGACAAAAGGGGCAATATGATTAAAATGACAGCTCCTGATGGAAGTGTCAAAAGTTTTTCTTATGATGAAAATAGAAATATTGTCAGTGTTACTTATCCGACAGGTCTAAGCGAAAGTTATCAATATGATAAGTTAAATAGGTGCATCAGTAAGGAATTTTCTGACGGAGTAAAGTCTGATTTTATTTATGACGGAGACAGGCTGATTGAGATAATATTACCAAGCGGAAGTATCAGATACGAATATGATGAATGTGGAAGAGTTTCAAAGCAAACCCTGGATGAGAATGTCAGTGAAAGTTTTGTATATGATTCAATGAACAGAGTATCTGAGTATACTGATATATTTGGTAATGTGGTAGGGTATGAATATAATCAGAATGGCAGAGTGAAGGCTGTTACTTTAAGTGATGATGTAAAATACATATATGATTATGATAAGCTTGGAAGACCTACAGCAGAAAGTCGTTTGGTTGGCGATACAGAAAATAAGGTTTACTATGATTATGATGACTTAGGAAGAGTATCCGGAATAAGGACTGATACCGGTAGAGAAAATACTTATAGCTATGATAACGAAGGAAATATAACATCTATTAAAGACAGTATCGGAAATACGAACTATTTTAAATACGGTGTAGGAAATATACTTGAAAAAGTGGTCGACGGTGACGGTCTGGTAAGTGAGTACAGTTATGATAAAATGTACAATCTTGTAGGAATAAGACAGTACAAAAAAGATAATGAAAAAGACTGTCTGACAAGAAGCTATCATAGAAACAATATGGGCAGAATATTCAAAATAGAAAATGCCGACAGTACTTATAAAACCATGGATTACAACAGTCTTGGACAAATAGTAAAAAATATTGATGAAGACGGTTTTAAAACAGAGCTGAAGTACAATGAAGCCGGACTTTTAACTTCGATGAAATGTTCTGACGGAAATTATGTAAACTATGAGTACGACGGCAACAGATTTTTGAAAGCCGTATCAGGAAGCTTCGGAACTATGAGCTTTGAAAGAGATAAAAAAGGTCTGGTGAAAAAGGCTTTAACTACAAGGGGACATAGTATTGCTTATGAATATGATAAGTTTGGAAGAACTGTGGCTATAGTATATCCTGACGGTAAAAAGGTTAGCTATAACTATGATAACAGAGGTAGACTTATAGAAACCGTTTCAGGCAATGAACATATCAAGTTGACTTATAACAGTTTGGGCAGACTTGCATCAAGAGAGTATAGAGACGGAAGCAAAACATGCTATGAGTACAATGATATTGGAAGTCCGACAAAAATAACTCATATAATTGATGAAAAAGTTAATATAGAATATACCTATACTTATGACTTGGTTGGAAATAAGACAGGTATAAGTATCAATAAGAATGGCAGTGTAAAGGAT
>ERZ772960.1361-NODE-1361-length-19583-cov-7.033644_pt1 | contig 19583 bp, 34 predicted proteins | sample MGYA00580678_ERZ772960 | MGnify/ENA primary metagenome ERZ772960 (study PRJEB29015, sample SAMEA2737930) | human oral metagenome | biome: human oral; feature: human-associated habitat; material: dental | place: China | collected 2059 ... | reverse complement strand
TAGTTTAATTTCTACAAAAAAGCCCGAACTTGCAAAAAGTTGAGGGCTTTTTTGTTGGTATAATGTTTTTTTGTTTGCACTTTGTTTGCACCAAATTAATTCTAATTTAGATTAATTCAAATATAACAGATGTTATATAACATAAAAATAAAAAAAGAGGGTAGGATTTTTTCCTACCCTTTATTTTATGAATTTTTTTATCTCCTCTACATCTTTTTTTAATTCCGATTGTTCTTTTTGTATAGCTTCTAATAAATCTGCCATTCTTTGCATAGTATTTTTATACATTTCAAATGTACTCTTATCTTTCCAAAGAAAGTACAATAAAATAGCTCCTACTATGCCATATTCTAATAAAGTCTTTTCCATAGCACCACCTACAACCCCAGTATTTTCCCCCAGTAATTATAATATTCTCTAGCCTCCTTAGTATGATCTACTATAGCCCTATCTTTATAACCTTCATTTAGCAATTTAGGTTTCCAAGATGTTTCACCAAAGCATCTGACAGCTATATAAAATCTTCTTATAGTTCTTTTATCAATTCCAGTTTCTTGCATAATATGTCTAAATATTTTATCTGAAAGAGTACGATTAATACCTGTATTGTTATAGCAACTATATAAATAATCGTGGATAACTGCAGCATTAATATATTTACCATAAGGATTATACAGCCATTGTAAACTCTTAGGCACTGATGCCCCATCCGTTACAAATCCTTTGAAAACTTTTATATCATACCCATTAATGCTATAAATATAATCTTGCATTAAAACTGCTTTCCCATTTGAAATTGGATCTAGGATTAATTTAGTTTTCTCCATTTTCCTCATTTCCTTTTATATCTATTTTTCTACCAGTACCAAACACATTAGAAAACTTTTGTAGTGTTGTTTCTATGATATCTACCATTCTTTTTCTACTTAAAAATTTTCTGATTATAACTCTTGCTATAAATGGTAGACTATTTGTTCTTTCTATTATAAATGTTACAGCTCCATCTAGCTTTTTAAGATTATCTCCATAATTAAAAGATGTTTCTGCATACACCACTGCATTATCAAATATTTGCACATACTTCTTTCTGTTATAAACCATATAAACAACTATTCCAGCAGCTAATGCCATCCAGCACCATTGTTCCCAAGTAAAACTCATAAAAATTGCATACACTTTAAAAAATATACCACAAATAAAATCTTTCATAATTAAAACCTCCTAAAATTTTTAATTTTTATAATAAATTTGTCTGGCCAGACTGTTTATTATTTAAAAGCTACCTTATCTGCTCCTTTGATTTGCCAATGTGGAGCATCCTTAAATGATTTCCAACAATTTCCACCCCATTCAATTCCATATTTTTCTAAAAGTCCTTTCTCTCTTGCAACATTATAAATATCTTGATAGTAGTGAAAATCTTTCCAACTTCCTTTGTAAACTATTTTTTCAACTTCTTTTTCTATTTCTTTTCCATTTTCCTTAACTTTTACCTTAACTTTTTCTTTTATAAGAACTCCAATATCTACGGCATATCCAAAACCATCAAACTTGATCTGATGATTAGATTTTTGTTTATAGCCATCTACTTTTGTTACTTTTATTCCAGGTAATGTCCTACCTTTTTGATATTCTAAATTTTGCTCTGCTGCAGTTCTGACTCCTGCTGTAATCTTAAAGTCCCAAGGGCTTATTAAGATTAATTCTTTAAAAAAATTAACCAAGTTTGGATGTACCCCTTTTAATTTATCCAAGCTGGTTTGTGATAAAGTGTACATACTTATCATCTCCTTTATAAAAATTATTAAACCGACCTCGTAATTTGCCATTTAAAGGCATTAAAAAAAGGTAGCTATATGAAACTACCTTTAATAATAGAAACTCTTAGGATTAACCTTTTGCTAAATTAGAGTGTATTTCTTTTCTTTTGCTCTCAAACTCTGCTTTTGTCAACTCTTTTGGATTAACTTTTGTCTTAAAAAAGTGTTCAGTATCGTAAACTGACTGAGTGAATGTTTTTCCATAACTAGCCAATACTAATGATTTTTCTAAATCTAATTCTATTCCAAAATTATCCTCAAAATACCAAGTTATTGGTTTTTCTTTTCCCTTAATATTTTTTTCTGCTAACATAAATGTTACGTTTGAAGCAAGTAATGTTATATCTTTAAATCTACATCTTTGCCTATGTTCTTTCCCATCAACTTTATAGTCAAATCCATAGTCTAATGATTTTTCTTTTAAATCGTCTATAAGTGCCATATAGTCTTGATATTCTCTTTCATTATCTAACAGCCACAAACCTTTTTCCTTGTTCCAACTTAAATACTTTGGATTTCCTTGTGGTTTTGGCACTGTTATAATTTTCTTATCTTTTATGATTTCTCCATCTTCCAGTTGTACTTCTATTCCAGCTCTTACCTTTTCTTCTCTTGTCATTTCTCTAAGAGTATCATCTTTATAGATGGGGTATTGATAAGATATATCAGTGATTATCACATCTTGAGTATAGTTTGGGAAGTATGAAAGAGGTGATTTTAAGACATCTTCTAAACTTTCTGCATATACAGAAAAGATTAATTTATCTTTTTTATAAAAATTTATTGTTTTCATTTTTTTTCCTTTCAAAAATTTAGTATTTTAGGTTATCTGTTCCATCACAGACGGATATTTAAAATGTGTATAGATTGGAAAAGAATTATTTTAAGTTAAACTAGAATACTGTTCTAAGAAATATAAGTTTCCTCCATTATTTGAAACTGTTAAAGTCTTGTTTGTCGCATTATATCTAATTTCTATTCCATTAAATCTCAAAATATCATTGCTTGATTGAAATATATTTCTAAATAAAAAACACATTCTTTCTTTTCCAGATTGAACAGCTGTTCCAACACCTATTCCAAAAAAATACCAATCTTCATTTATAGGAATAGATGTAGTTCCATTAGGAACCAATGACCCCCCATTATAAAAAAGTAAGATTGTTTTTCTTGTTAGATTTTCCAATCTATCCAAAAGACTATTATTATCAAGTGGAATAAAATTAGCAACATTTGCAGATACATCTGAATTTTGATTTAAACACTTATACATTTTTCTAGTGTTTCTATCATAATAGATGTAATTTACATCTTTAACTCCTAGTTCTTGTATATCTCCACCATATCCAACACAGCCAGCAAGTCTTGCTAACATCATCCCTTCAAGTGCCTTGCCTTCTTCTGTTCCAAATTGCACTATCCCTGCTTTTTCTCTTGTTGCTCCTTGTTGTATCTCAGTTACTTTATTACTTAAATCTTCTGTTTCTTTATCAATCAACTCTGCATTGTGATTAAAATGATCCACATTGTAATATTCATTTCCAGCTGGTTTTATTAATCTTAAATGTTTTGTATAATCTGACATTTCTATCTCCTTTCATCATAAATTTCTTTATGTGTTTTAGTTTTTAAATCATCATTTTTTAAGTTATTTATTTCTATATGTTTGTGGTACTTTCCTACAACTTCGCTATCTTCATATAATCTAGTGTCATAAATTTCTTTATGAGTTTTTAATTTTAAAGAATTATGTAATAAATAGGCTACTTGATTATGTGTGTTATATCTAAATTCAATACTGAAATTCAAATGAGCTGGTTTATTAATATAAATAAAATTCTTGAAATTATCTAGGTTTTGAGGTATTCCAACAACAGAAGTAAATTTTATCATAAAAGAATAATCGTTATAATTTTCAATAACTTCAATCTCTCCATTTGTGAATATTTTGGCTTGCTCTTTTAATACATGAGGGGTAAAGATATTCTTTGATAGTAAAGTATAAATAATTCTATCTTTTCTATCTTGTAAACTCCAACCTTTTTTAAATTCTAAATTCATAAATCTTTCATAGTTTTTAACTTGTTTTTCATTAAAAAAAGCTATAAATAATAATTCCTTATATTTTTGTATATCATTTTTAGCATATTCACACATTAAATCTAGTGTTCTTATTAAATCTTCTTGTAAACTATTTCTAGCTATTTTAGAAACTTTCTTAATTAATCTATTACTCATTTATAATCACTGTCCCAACTACCAATATTTCATCTTCTGTAATTTCTATATTAGAATTAGAGTTATTTACTTTTACGAAGTTATCATTTATTCCCTCTACTTCTAAAATAGCTTTTTCTAAACGATTAATGGATAATATCGTTTTATTTGACTTTTCAAAAGTAGCACTCCCAGTTTTTATAACAGCTTTTAATAGAGATTCAATTTTTTCTTTTATATCAGATATAGCGTATCCAGATTTTAATATTATATTAACTTCTATTTTTATTGTTTTAGCTTTAAAACTTTCAACAGTTACATCTGCTCCAACAGGTCTGCCATTATCACTTTGTATTCTTTCTCTAACTTTTTGGATTAGAGATGAATCAGCTATACCATTATTATAATTAGCAATTAGTACTTTAACAGTACCATTACCATTCCACAGTGGTTTCACCAATACTTTTCCAACTCCATCAACTTGTTTAGCCCACTGCTCGTAGTCATAAATATTTCCACTATGAGCAGGTCTTGTAGCTTTTTCCTTAGCCCTTGCAACCAATACCGAATTAGGTTCTTTATCATATCCGTTTATAATCTCTTTTTCATTTACAACACTGTAAATATTGCTATTTTGAATTTCAAAAGTTGTAATTTCTCCTATTGCAGCATTGCCTATTTTTCCTTCTGATAAACATTCTATTTCTATTTCTGCAATCCCAGTTGGACTTAAATATTCTTTCCTTAAAGATTTATACTTTATTCCATCTCTATTTATAAATATTGTATTTTCTTCTATGATAGAATTTGCTTTTCCAGTTACTTTTACAATACCTTTTGCCTTAGTTCCTAATCTTCTTTTCACCCCAAACATTAGAGCATGTTTATCAACATATTCATCTTCTGTTGCAGTATCTATAAAGGTTTGTTTTTCCCAGAACTCTAATTCTTCATAAACTTCTTCTGCACTTATGCCAAAAGCTGCTGCTATATCAAAGTTATATGTACCTTCCATTTTGGATAATATATTTTTAAGATTATCTAAAAAGTTATTTCTTAGTTCAATTCTATCTTTCAATTTACACCTCCATTTCTAGCTCACCATAGATTGTTTTTACGCTAAAGGTTATCTGTGGAATATATTCATCTTCATTAGAAATCTCAAAATTATAGCATTCTGAAATATATGGATTTACTAACAATGTATCTCTAATTTGGTTAATCATTAAAGCATCTTTTACAGATTTTTGATATATAGTACCTATGTTAGTTTTAAGTTCACTTCCATACTCGTTGCTATGCACTTCATTGTATCTAAATCTTTCAGTTTTTAATGCTTTAAATATCCATACTTTTAAAGCTTCATTTTTCTCTAAAACCTTGACATCATTATTTTCATCTTTTATATACTCCCCTGTTTTAAAATCTATTGCATACTCTTTAAAAATCGGTAGTTCTTCAACTTCTGTTTCAGTATTTTCAAGAAAAATATTAAAATCTTTTTCCACTCTACACCCCCTCTATTGCACCACTAGGCATTTTAACTATTTTTGTAACAACTACATAATACACACCTAAGACAAGTACAAGAACTTCATCTCCTTTTCTAAGTGTATCCTCAAACCAAATATCCTTATGTGATTTATAAGTACCACTACCTTCATATTTACCTTTTCCAGTTAGTTTTGGTATCCCATGACCTTTTGTATCTGAGGTTGTATTATCATAATCATAACTAGATACATTAATTTTAATTTTATCTATAACACCATCTATTATATAATCTCTATGATAATGAGGTAAAAGGTAGTTACTACAATATATTTGCTCACTTGGGATAACTTGTCCATCAAATTCAATAGTTATGTTTGGTGGTGGAGTAACAACAGAGGCTTTTATAATAGAAGTCCCTTTTGTGGCTTGACCTATCATATCGCCAATTAAAATTCCTAGTTCACTCATTTTTTATCCCACCCTTCTGGAAATAACTCATCTATTTTATCTTTCTTCTTTGCTTTTTTACCTTTTTTCTTTTTGTTACTTTTTTTAACTTTTTCTTTATTTTCAAATTGCACTTTATCCATAACATTTTCAAAGGCTAACTCAATATTACAGAAATATGTTTCTCCTTCAAATATATGAGTATCTGATTCGACTAAGAAACTTCCAATCAGTCCAGTGTGAGGTTCTTGTATTCCAATGTTATACCCTGCTTGAATTAAGATATTTCCTAAACAATATATTCTTGCACTTTTTTCTACACTTTTTAACATATCCTTAGCATTTGCTATATTATCTACATCTTTTTCATATTGCATAACTTGCTGGAATAATCCAAATTTCTTTTTATCTTCAGCATTTTCTACCTTATTAAGAATCTGTTGCTTCTCATTCTCAACTTTATAGATAACAATTTGATTTATCATATTCTCTATGCTTTCTTCATATGAAGATGTTGAAATATTATCAGCACTTGTCAAGAGAACATCTGTATAAGTTCCTTGCTCAACTATATCTATTGCTTGTTCGTTACTCACAATAGAATAAATCTTTTTATTTTTTCTATGTTGAATAGTATATGCATTCAATATAATTTCATACCCGCTTCTATCAATAGCTGGATATGTGCAAGTAACATCATCTTTTGGAATTTTACCTACCTTTAAATTAAGTTCTCCACATATTTTTTTTAATATTTCTGACGGTTTTTTCTGAAAAAAGTTTTTAACAAAGTTATTTTTATTCAGATAAATAGAGTTATCATATGCATAAAAACTTTTTATATCGGTTTCACCTTTCCTAGAATGTTGGAAAACTTTACCATAAAATAATTTTTCTTCTTCATAAGAAAATATAATCTCATCTCCAATATTGGTTATGATATCTCCTAGATACTCAACTTCCAATTTTCTTGCAGTTCCATGAATTGCCCCACTCCATATAACCCTAGTAAATATATTTTTATACTCTTTTCCATTTACATATATTTTTAATTTCTCCATATATTTACCTCTCTAATAGTCCTCTTGCTACATCTGTTAAATTTTTGTTTTTTTCTATCTCTACAAGAGTTATCTCCACATCTATATCTCCAGTTCTTTCAGTTATTGCAAAATATAAAGTTTGGATATAGCATTTAAAGAAAATATTAAACTCTGGAACAATTAAAGTTAATTTTTCCTTATCATTCTTTAACTTTTTTAAAGTTTCCATACAGTTACTAGGAGTAGTAGAAAGAATATAACTAAAAAAAGGAGATTTCATACTTGGAAAAAATGTTGAAAAACTAATCTTTTCGGCTTTTCTATTTCCAATTAATGTCTTTTCTCCTAAATCAATTATTCTTATAACTTGCAAATCCTGCTCACTCTCTATCCTTAAATCCAAAGGTGGTACTACAAAGAAAAAAGGAGTATTAGTACTATCTTTAACCAGGATAAATGTTGGTCTCATAGCATCATCTCCTTATTTTGTTATTTGTACAAAATTTCTTAATTCTGCAATTATTTTTTGTTTAGACATTTCTGCTGTTTTCTCTATATCTACTTCATTTTTTATCACAACTCCCCCCATATTAACATTTACTTGAGGTGAAAAAGTTACATTTTGAGGTGGTACTTTAATATCATTATTACTTTTTTTAGATTCTGGAACAGAAGGTTTAAGCATATAATTTGGAATTGTTGGAGCTTTAAGTCCTAACTTATCACTGACTTTTTCTAGGTTTGTTTTTTCTCCATTTTTACTTATATTTATTGTTCCAAGTGGTTTATTTAAGGAATTTGCAGTTTTATTTCTTAATACTGTTTGCTCTTTTGATAATTCTTCTGGATTTAATTTAGCAATTCTTCTTCTTTCTCTGAAATCTTCTTCTGTTTCTTTCATCAGCTGTTCTATCCCTTTTCCAGAATTTTTATTATCTCTAAGTTTTTCTTCAAACATTCTTTGCTTTATATAATTCAGCTTCTCATCATCTTCTGTTTTACTGTTCCTCAAATCCATTGTTTCTATATCTTTTTCTGCTTGTGCATTAGCCTCATCCCAAGTGTAACCCTTATCTTGATACTCTTTTCTTAAATCCCATTTATTTTTAGTTCTTCCTATTTTTTCTCCTGCCCAATCTCCAACTGCTTTACCAGCTCTATATGCTAAATATCCACCTGCAATATATTTACCAGCACCAGGAAAAATATTTTCTGCCATAGCTGCTACTTTTAATGCCGCAAAACCTTTTATAGCTTCTGCTGTAAGAGTAAAAATTCTATTAAAATAAGCCTCTACATTTTCAGTATTAAAAGTACCTTTTGAATTTAACTCTGCCATTTTATCTGTAAACTTATTTATAAAGTCTGTCGCAGTTGGAGCTAATCCTTCTCCAATAGATATTTTTAAGTCGTCTACTGCACTTCTAAATTCTGCCATTTTATTTTTTGTAGTACTTCCCATTTCTTCAGCCATTTTATCGGTTGCCCCATTAGCATTTTTTATGGCATTTTCTGCTTTCTCTAATTCTTCTTTTGAAGCTCCAAGCAAGTTGGCAAAAATTTTCATTCCTTCTGAACCTGCTATTGTTGATATCCAGTAGTTTCTTTGTTCTTCTGTCATTCTTGCTAAGATAGGTTTTACCTCTTCTATAATTTTTCTAAGTCCTTTAAATTTTCCATTATTATCATAAAGAGTTAATCCCACTTTTTTCATAGCTTTTTCCATATCAGGAGTAGCTTTTGAAAGTCTTGTATAAATAGCTGCTAAATTTCTTCCAGCAATAGAACCTTTAAGCCCACTATCAGCTAAAACTCCTAGTAAAATATTTACATCTTCCATACTTTCAAAATTTCTTGAAGTTGATGCTACATACTTATATGCTTCTCCTAGTTGTGCAATACTTGTATTTGTGTTATTAGCAGTTGCTGCCATAACATCCATAAAGTGGTCTGCATCTTGTAATTTTAATCCAAATGCAGTTAAGTTATCTGTAAGAATATCAGATGTGCTAGCCAAATCTTCACCGGAAGCGATAGAAAGTTTTAAAAGTTTAGGTGTCATTTCCAATACTTCGTTAGTTTTCATACCTGCCATAGCTTGATACATTTGAGCTTGCGCTACTTCTTGAGCTGTAAATCTTGTACTTCTTCCAAGTTCTCTTGTTTGAGCCATTAACATATTTTCTTCTGCAGCTGTTGCTCCCATAATAGCTTTATTTCTTCTTACTTGATCTTCTAAATCTGCAAAAGCAGTTAGAGAACTTCCAGCAATGGCACCTATTCCTGCAAGTCCGCCAATAGCAACTGCTCCGAATTTATTAAGTCCGCTATTAACCTTTTCCCAGTTCATAGATTTAGCTTTTTGGTATAGTCCAGCAAGTCCTTTTTCTGCTTTGGATATTACAACTGTAAATTTATCTTTTAGTTCAAGAGTTGCACTTAATACATGTTCCAAATTCTCACCTCCAATAAAAAAGAGGAGCTTTTATACTCCTCTTAGTGTTTATTAAATATATTTTCTAAATTCTTCTATTGCACTTTCAAAATATCTAAAATTAGGAATTTCTTTATTACAATACTTTGCTTTTTCGTGAACCCAATATCCATTTTGTTCTGTCTTCAAGTTGTATTTATTAGAAATTATTCCTATCTTTTGAACAGATACTCCTAATATCTCTGCTATTTGAGTGGCAGTTATAGTTTTCGCCTCCACTTCTGGTGGTGGGATTAGTTCTCTACCTGTTAAAACTTTTGTTGCTTCTGACACTAATATTTCCTTATATCTTTCACTTTTTGAGAATGGTATTAAAGATTTTAACATTTTAGCCATTCTTACATTTGCATTTTTTTCCATTATTTCAAGTCTTTTATCTTTCTCTATACTTGATTTAAGTTCTTTAAGTTTGAAATATCCTTTAACTAATTGTCTTTGAATATCCCAACTTAAATCATCAGTGAAAGTTTTTACTAACATTAAATAACCACTTTCTGTAAATAATGGTATTTCCTTTACATTGTTAGGTATAAAATCCTGAATCAGTTTAAATGATTCAGAAAATTCTATTGGAGTTAAAGGAAAATAATCTTCTCCTAAAATAAATTTACTTCTCTTTCTTTTTTATATTCTTTTATTCCAAGTTCTACATTATTTATTTTTACCAATTTATTTTCCATTTTTATTCACCTCTTGTACCATTTGATTTAAATTTTTACTTATTTCACTAGCCATATCTGTTAAATGTGCAAAACCTTTTCTATAATTTGAAATAGCATAATTTTCACTAAATATAGCTTCCTCCATAGCCAATAATAATCCATCTAGTGCTTCCATTTTTAAACTTAACTTTTCTAATTCAAATTTGTCCATAATTAAAAAATACCTCCATTTTAATTTTTTAGTTGCCAAAATAGAGGTATGCAGTGTATAATATTTACATACCAATACTTTGGTGGAGAGATAGATTGTAAGTTTCTCAGGCTTGTGTAATCTATCTCTTTTATTTTTCTTTCAAATAGTTTATTCCATCTCTTACGCCTTCTACAATAGTTTTATTTTTCCTATTGCAGTAATCTTCTAAAATCTTATTAGTTTCTTCATCAACTCTAACTGTCAATTTTATTGATTTTGGCTTTAAAGATTTAGGTCTTCCTATCTTTTTTTTGTCATCCATTTCTCACACTCCTTTCTGACGACAACAATATTATAAATTGTTGACGACAAAAAGTCAAGAGAAATTTTTAAATATGATATAATTTCTTTTGGGAGGTGATTATTATGGATAAATTTCTTAAAGAATTTGAAAAATTAGAAAAAAGAACTAAAGATATGATAGAAAAAGAAAATGGTTCTCATGATATTTCAGATTTTCTAACTGATAACTTTATAAGGAAATATACTAAACTAAATTCTTTAGATGAGTTTTTTAATTTAGCTGGTATAGAAACTCAAAAAGATTTTGATGCAAAAACTTCCGAATTAGATGATATCACTAAAAAATATTCTTCTTTTAGTTCTTTTCAAAAAATGTTAGATACTGCTGCAGAACAGTATATGCAAAAAGCTTTAGATAAAGCTTGGAAATTATAATTTTACTTTTATTTCCATATTTTTTAATTCTTGCACTATTTCATCTTTTAATTTATATAGATGAGATAGTGCTTTTTTATATAATTTTCTTTGGTATCTTTTACTTCTCCTGTTTTTCTGTTTCTTATTCATTTTTTAAACCTCTTTTTATATGGTATCCTTTTTTTAAACTATCTGTAACTTCTAATTTTTCGTTTATTACTATATTACCAATCCAATTATTTTTATCATCATAAATTGGTAGTATTATTCCTTTTTCATTTTTCATATATCCTCCTAGAAAGAAAAAGAGAGTTAAAAACTCTCTATAATCTGTAAATTTATTCCTTATTCTATTTCTTTTATAGTAACTCCTTCTATCAAATATCTAGCAATAGCTATTATTGAATATACAAAAGGAAATATATACCCAACAATCATAATCAAATTTAATGCTATCATATCACTTAAAAATGCTCCTAAGATAAGCCCACCTAAGAAAGAAAAAACCAATACTGATACTAGTGACACAAGTAAACATTGACCAGCCAATAACAAACAATCAAAAAACTTGTAATCAAATTCAAACTTATATTTTTTCATAAATCTTTCCTCCTAAAATGAATTTAATATACAATATTATATCATTTTTCTTTTAAAAGGTACATATAAAATAAGTCTTTTTCTGAAAGTTTCCTAAGTTCTTCTAATGTATGTCCTCTATTTAAGTAATGAGCGACTGTACTTAATTTCCAGTCGCTCTCTATTAGTTTTTTGTTTCTTCAACTAAACTAACTAGATCAGTTTCTCCATATCCAGAAATAGTTAAAATAAAATCAGCTAGTTTATATACAGTTGGATCCTTTAAAACTTTTGCTACAACTTGCGTTGGTTTAGATCTACATCCTATTTTATCTATTAGTTTATCATCTCTAAAAATAGGGCAAGAATTATAGATAACTTCTAAATCCTTATCTTTTTCTTTTGATAAGATTAAATCTAAATAATCTTCCTTGTTTAGCAACTCGCATTCAATCTCTCCATTAAGTTCTTTTATGTGAATCTTAACTTTTTTTCTTTCCTCATTATTTATTCTTTTACTATTTTCAAGTAGCATTTCAGTAGTAACTAACATCTAAACCTCCTATTTTATATCATTTTCATAAGCTAAATCTTCTGGAGTAAATCCAAATGGATATTCTTCCTCAACAACTTCTCCTTTTGTAATGTTGATTAAATCTATTGAATTAAACCAAACATTGTCTAAAGAAATTCTTTCTTCTTGTTTTCCAGGTGTATCGGGGTCAGCTAGATTAGTTACTATTCTAACTCTAACATCTTTCCCTTTCACTAATTTTTCAAGTATTTTTTTACCTCTAGAATATACTTTTTCAAGAGTAACACTCCCTTCACCCTTTAAAGCTACAATTTTACTATCCACAGATAGCCCTAATTGTACATCTTTTCTATCAGCTGTTACTTTTGCATTTACTTTTGTAAATTCTGCTATTTTCTCATTATCTATCCACAGAGTACCATGTGCACCAGCAATGGTATGATAACCTCTTATTGATGTATCTGCCATTTTTACCTCCTATCACATCTTTATAACTAAGCTAAGATTTGCCATAGTATCTGCAAATCTAACATCACCTGTTAAAAATACATCATCACCAGATGGATATTTTAAAATTTCCATTTCTGTCATTTCTTCTGGGTCTTTTCCATCTAAAACAATTAATCTTTTTTGTGCTTCTAAGTCTATTTCAATTTTATTGTCATAGTCTCCACTTAATACATTTGGAGCCATTTCTTTAAAATAAACCTTAGTGACATTAGAGCAGAAATTCATTTTGTTATTATAGTCATTTATGTAAATTCCTAACCAATAATTTTTAAATGTATCTCTTATATCATCGGTTATAAAGCACATTCCCTCAACTATTTTGATTTTTCTTGTATCTTTCTTCCAAGTGCTATCAAAAGTAGTTTTTGAGTTTACTCCATAATTTACTCTTACTTTTTCATCATCATTGTATAGAGAGAATTTGCCAAGTTTTGGTTCAAAGTAATCTACTTCAGTCAAATCACTCATAACAAAGTTATCTGCAGAACGATTAATAGGCATTCCTGCTATTAGACCAGCTATTGCAGCAGTGTATTCTTGAGCTGTAAAATCTCCATAAATAGATTTAAAAGTTGTATTTCCTAGCTCTACTATTGCCACATGATCTGTATTATTAGCAAAGCTGGAAATATATTTAACTGTCTTATCTATTGCACCATCATTTCCAAATACTTGTTTAACCCAAGTTACCAGCTTTTGGTCATCTGCTTGTTCTGCTCCTGGATAACTTAACCAATGCATTTTTCTTTCTTTAAATTCACCTAGAACATCATCTAAGTTCTCTCCAGTTTGCAACACTCTTATTAATACTTTCTTAGCTCCATAGTGCATTGCTAATTTAATGTATTTAACATTCTTAGCATCCCATTCTTTTTCTTTTAAATCTGCTATTGTTTTTAGAGTATTCCATTTAACAGTTTTCTTAGTATCTTTTAATATTAAGCAAACTATACCTCTTTCACTTCTTTGTATAGCAGTTGTTGCAAGAGTTTTAAACTCTATATTAATGTTTGGACTAGCTTTTATTTGTCCTACTTCATTTCCCATTAATTGCTACCTCCTTCTTTAAATCTTAATTTTAAGTCTTGCATTAACTCATAATCATAAGGTTTTCCGTATAAGTCATATAGGCTTAATGTAAATACATAGTGTCCGACTCTATCTACAATTTTTATATCTGTATTTCTTAGAGTTAGGAATCTATTAAGTACATGTAAAACCTTTTTCCCTTCTATTTCAAATGCATTATCTAAGTTTTCTAAATTCTCTAATATTTCAGCATTAGTAAGTTTTCCATTAGTTTTTGGATAATAGATAATATCAATATCTATTGTTTTTAGCTCTCTATATTCAGAATTAAATTCTTTCTTATAACTAACTAAATCTATATAAAAACAAGGCTTTTTGACACTGTCTATATCTTCACTATATGGATTTACTTTTAACTTTTTAGAGATAATCTCATTTAATGCATTTCTTATATCTACCCATTTCATTTTCTTTTTAATAACCTCCCATAAAAATTTTTTAAATCTTTATAGAATTTAATTTGTCTCATAGCTACTGCTGTTCTAAGCATAAATCTACCTCTGACAAATTTAGTTTTACTTCTCCCAACTCTATGACCGTACTCAACATGAGGTGGCATAATCAGTCATAGAAAATACAATTTGAGAGAATGCTTTTCCAGTTAATCTTCTTCCATTTTCTCTTTGCCAAGAATTTTTTAAAGTTCCAGTATCAACTGGAGTTAATTCTTTAACGTCTTTTTTTAAATCTTCTGCTTGTAGCATTAAAAATTTTTCAGTAGCTTGTGGAGCCTTTGTTTTTATTTCATCAAGAATTTTGTCAAACTCTTTAAACCCTTTAAGCTTCATAATCTACCTCATTTTCAGAAACTTCTGTTAAAACTATTTCTTTGTGTTTTATGATGTTGTATGCCAAAGGTTTTGAAGCCTTGAACATATAAATAGCTCCATCTGCTTTTCTTATAACTTTCAGTAAGTCATTTTGTTTTATATCTACATCTAAGCCAACAAATAACTTATATTCTTGCGAACTACTGTTGACTGGTCCTGGTAAAACTCCTCTCAATAACTTTTGTGAGAGTCTGCAAGGAATATCTTTTAATATTTCTCTTAATTCTTCAAAAGCTCCTCCATATTCATCTGTAATAGTAACAGAACGAATAACTGTAACTCTATCACTATGTAATTTGTCTAAAATACTCATACAGTACCAACTTTTCTAAACCTAAATAATTGACTTTTTAAAGATAAAAACATTTCATCAGTTGTGTTATTAGATGTGTCATATTCTATTGTTGTATCTCCTTCAGTTACTTTAGAAATATTCCCTTGTAAGTTTGTTTCCTCAATAGTTTTTAATGCTAAATGCTCTGCAAATGGTTCTATAAGTTCAACTGGAAAATCATCTCTATTCATAAAATTTAAAGCTTTTCTAACTAAAATGGTTACTTGAATTTTCAACCTAGCTTCGTTACTAATAGTTGTTAATTCTTTCACTTTTTCAATTATTTTGTTGTAAATTTCTTCCATGTCTAACCTCCAAATATGAAAAAAGCAGGAGTTTTTATTCTCCTGCCTCAGTCACTAGGTTATTATTTTTTAATATTTCTATCTCAGTTTCATCAGATGTTGAGTAAATACCATCTTTGAATTGAATAGATGTTCCAGCTATAATTAAATTTTTATAACCAGAATAAAAAGTTGTTTCTTTTGCTTCTATTACTTTATTTTCTTTTTTAGTATCTTTTGCCATTAGTACCCCCTAAGATATTTTTACATTTTTAACATGTACTTGGAAAGGTAATTTTGTTATTTGATGTGCATATTCTCCATGTAAGAAATAATTATCAGCCAATTCTGTCTTAGCTCCAATTTCCTCTTTAATTGGATATAATTGTTTTATTCTAGCCTCATTTAAGTTTATTAATAAAAATTCATTTTCAGTCAAAGAAGTAGCAGGGAAAACCGATACAACACCTGATGTAGTAACTATTTCTTCTATTATAGTTCCTGTTACTTTTTCTTTTATATCAGCTCTAACTATATCTTTATTCAACTTATTAATGTTTCTTAAAATAGAGTAAGGAACACATAAAGAATATTTACCAGCTTTTAAATCAGCTGCTCCTGGATTTCCTTTATCAACTATTGCCTTTACAGCATTATCTAATAAATCTAGTGAGAAAGGTTGATTATTAGCATCTATAACTATTCCATGTTCTTTAATTAATGCTTTCACTCCTCCTGACATTCTTAAATTTCCTTGTGTAAATTTAACTCCATTTAAGAATTTATTTTCCATAATTCCTAATAACTCATCTTTTTTCTTTTGAGATTCTAATTCTCTTACAGACAATCCACCTTGTCCATGAGGATTTAAATGTTTAGCTGTTTCTGTTACTTTATATTGCTCATAAATAATTCCAGTAACATTAGTAATATGAACTGGTAATCTAACAGTTGAAGGTTTTAATTCCCCGCCTTCTTCCATTTCTATCCCTAAACTTTGTACCAAAGTACCTACTGCTATATTTCCAGTAGTAGATGTAGTTCCTGCATAGCCTCTTGTAACTTCTGCCTTATTATCAGTTTTAACCTTAGTTATTTTTACTATTTCATCACCAATAGATAATAATGCATCTTTTACTAATATATCTTCATCTACTACTTGTATTTCAGTACCAGCTGCTGCTAATGCTGATTTTAAAGTTGATGATACTTTTCTTTCATAATGGTCTACCCATTCAATAGTAGTAGAATCAGTTTTATCTACTCTCCCGCCTCTTAAAATATGAGATATAATAGGAGAAACATTAGGATCTACTAATTGTAATTCTTCTAAAATATCATTTGAAATAAATTGATTTCCTGAATGTAATTTGTTGTCTATATTTGCCATTATTCATTACCTCCTGTATTTTGTTCTTCAAATTCTTGTTTAGCTTTTACATAATTAGCTCTATCTATATCAGAACCACTTTCAAAAGCTTTTTTCTTCAATTCTTCTAATTGAGCTTTTTTATCAGCTCCACCATTACTTCCACCATTCATTGCTCCTGGTACTCCACTAACACCAAGAGATTTTACATATTCTCCCATTGTTTCTGCAAAACCTTTAACAGATGCTTCTATTTCTTCTTCTGTAACTCCAGAAATCCTATCTAAAAATTTATCTGGCATTTTATATTTTGCTAATGTAGTTCTTTTGATTTCATCTGTTTTTATTTTTGTAAGTTCAGCATTTTTGGCATCTAAATCTTTTTGAATTTTATCAAGTTCTTTTTTGTGCTTTTCTTCTGCAGTAAGATTAGCATTTTTAATTCTTTCCTCATAATCTTCAATAGTTTCATCATGCTTTCTTTCAAGCTCTTTTTTTTCTTTTTCAAAGTCTGCTTTCATTCTTGCAAATCTTTTGTTAATCATTTCATCTACTTCTTCTTGAGTAAATGTTTTTATAGTTTCTTCCATTTTATCCTCCTGTTTAAAGTCCTGTTTGACTATTTTCCCAGATGTTTTATGTCCCTCAGTACGACAAAGTAAAAAAGGCTTTATTTTTTTACTTTAAGTTCTTTTAATAATTTATTCAGTTTAAGATGTTCTATATAGGATATTATTCCAATAACAATAAAAGATATTACTAATACTCCAAAATAAATTATTAAAGGTAATAAAATAATAATCCATTTATAGTTTATCCAACTGAATATTTTACCTAGTATTAATCCTGCTTGAATAATTGTTAGTAAATGTTTCACTGTACCTCCTTTCTTTGCAATAAAAAAGCACCTAGAATTAACTAAGTGCTTTCTATTATTATGCTATATCTTTTAAAAATATATTTAAAAAATATTGCTGTCCTTTACCAGTAACTTTTGGAGTTTTACTTATTTCAATCTCTCCACTTGAATGAAGTACTGGACTTTCTTTTATTTCAAATAATCCTAAATCCATAGACCTTTGTGTTGGCATATTATAGTCTGTTCCTATTTTCTTTATTAAATATCCATTTTCTCTTAGCCAAATGAATAGTCTTTTTTCTCCCATATCAATTCCATTTTGCTTTATTAACTTTGCCATCTCTCTAATTAATATGGTATTTTTTGCTATTGATACTGCTTCAGCAAATAATACTTTTGGTTTATCTTCTTTCATCTTATCTTCAAGCTCTTTATTCTTTGCTTTTTCTTCTTTTAATCTAGTTGCCATTTTTATTATTAAATCTGGGTTATCTAATAATTCATCTGTGGCATACATCCCATATTTTCTAATGCTAGGTAAAATTTCATCACATACTCTGTCTTGAAATTTTCTAGCAACTTCATTATTTGCTTTCATACACAGTTTATAGAATACATTTTCAGGGATATATTCAGGTAAATTCTCTTTTCCAACTCCGTCGCCACAAGTGGCGATGCCAAATTCTTTTAAATATTCTTTTAATCTAGCCCATCTAACTACTGTATTTCCACTCTTAGCTTTATCAGTTATACCTAATCCTCTTGCAACATCTTCAAGATTTAACCAAGCAATACCTTTTTCATCTATATATCCTCTTACATTTTTTATTGTTATTATCTCATTTTTATTATTTTCTTTTATCATTTTTAAACACCTCTTTAACTATTTCTTTTAATTCATCACTAATTTCACCAGCCATATCTGTTAAATATGCAAATCCTCTTCTATAATTTGCTACATCATATTCATTACTGTATATTGCTGTTTCCATCGCTAGTAATAAATCATCTAAGGCTTCCATTTTTAAACTTAACTTTTCTAACTCAAATTTGTCCATAATTAAAAAATACTCCTTTCAAAATTATAATTGATAGAAGTACTCCCTTATGATATAATAGATTTCATAAGAGGGTAACTTCTTGTGTATTAGAGATTGAACGCTTTGGTCGGTGGTGCAATCTCTAATTTTTTTTATTTCCTATTATTTCTTGATAAACCTTCTCAATTCCTAATCTAATAACTTCTGATTTTGTGATATTTTTTTCCTTAGCACAAAATTCTAACTTTTCTACCTCCTCTTCTGACATTCTAATTCTAGTTTGAATATTTTTAGGATTAATTGTAGGTCTACCCATTTTCTTTTTTGTAGCTTCCATTTCTACACCTCCTAACTTTTGGCTACACAAATATAATAATATATGTTTACACAAAAGTCAAGAGAAATTTTTATTATTTATAAATAATATGCTATAATTAATAAAAACATATAGTGAGGTGTGTAATTATGGATAAAGAAAGATATTTTATAAATGGTCATCATCAAGAGTTAGAATATGATGTTGAAAATCAATGCCCTTTTTGTGGAAAATTTAATTCTCCTAAAAGAATTTTAGATATGTTTAATTATACTGATAATTTAAAAGTTGTAGTTTTGGTATTTGAAACTACTTGTTGTCATAAAGAATTTTTATCTCTTTACTTAATTGAAGAATCTACTACAAAATTAATAGCAACATATCCAACAAGTTCTCCTGATGTATTCCCACAAACTATACAAGATTTATCTCCTAGTTTTGTAAAAATTCATACTCAAGCTAAAACAGCAGAAAACAATGGTCATTTTGAACTTGCTTCAACTGGTTATAGAAATTCACTTGAATTTTTAATCAAAGATTTTGCTATAAAATGTTTAGGAAAAACTCCAGAAGAAGTTGCACCTAAAACTTTGTATAAAGCGATAGAAGATTATCTACCAAATGAATCACTTATTAAAAGTGCTGATGTTGTAAGAATTTTAGGAAATGATAATACTCATTACACTAGAAAATATCCAGATTTAGATTTACCAACTTTAAAAAAATATCTAAAATATTTTATAGATAT
>ERZ772960.1359-NODE-1359-length-19589-cov-3.171598_pt1 | contig 19589 bp, 17 predicted proteins | sample MGYA00580678_ERZ772960 | MGnify/ENA primary metagenome ERZ772960 (study PRJEB29015, sample SAMEA2737930) | human oral metagenome | biome: human oral; feature: human-associated habitat; material: dental | place: China | collected 2059 ... | reverse complement strand
CGGCGCGCACCCTTGCAGTTTCGTCTTTAAGGCATTCCGTTACAGCCACATACATGAGACGGTTCTCTTCAATTCCGTCTATAACCGTTACGCGAAAACCCGTTGCCGCGCGGATTTTATCTATTACGGGGTCGCGATTTTTAGCCTCACGGAACGCACTTGTTGCAACAACCGTAGTTTTATTCGGTTCGATACCCCAACCGGCAAGCTGTTCTTTGAAACGTTGTAAGATATGCAGACACTGCATTTGCGTTTCGCGTTTTATAATGCCGCCGGTGAATACGTCTTGTCCGACCGATACGGGCATTTCCGCGCGATCCAAAATATTTTTCTTTCCGTCTTCCGTAACTTCGGCAACTAAAAGACGAAGTCCCGTAGACCCTATTTCAACTACCGCTTCCATAATTGCCTCCCTTCAAAAGTAAATTTCAAAGCATAACCGCATTTTATACGGCGGAAAATTATTTAAGACACCGAAATTGCTTGTGCAAAGACGGCGGCGGACAATCAAAGAGATTTTTAACGTATCTTGTTTAATTCAACTCTCCGCAACCGATAGACACAAAGCGGACTACAATTTATCAATCAGCATGGAACATTTTCCCGACGGAATCGGCAGAGTTTTTTTCTTTTGGTCTAAAATATTTATAGTGAAATAATAAAGTTTTTCACTTTCCATTTGAATTTCCCAGCCGCGATTACTTTTATTGCTTAAAATCGTGATTAAATTCCGCTTGAGCGATAAATTTTCAATGCCCATTATTTCCAAATTCGGAATAATCCAATCAACCGTTTTACGCGGCAAACTTATTGCAAGTCCGATAACGTTTTCTATCATCAAGGCGATTGTGGAAAGACCCGCGCTTGCCAAAAAATGTGCGCGAGGCCAAGAAGGATCACCGGAGAACGAAGATTTTCCTTCGCCGCACGGAAGATACGCCTCATACAAATCGCCTTTACGGTTCTCCTCATTCGGAATTAACGCCTCAAGTACGTAATAAAGATGTCTAATCGAACATTCCCGCGCAAGCTCGTATTGCTGATATTTTTCCAATCCTTTGATAATCATAAAATTGAATACCGGAAAAACGCTTCCTTTATAGGCTTCTCCGTTCGCGCTAAAAAATTGACTGTCGGCGGAAAGAGACGGAAAAGGATGATCCGTTCCGAAAGTGTTCGGATTACTTAAATGCGCGGTCAAAAGCTCGGATTTATCCGCATTCGGAATTTCGGCAAGAAGAGGCCAAAAGCCCGCAATCGTTTTTTCGGGCAAACGGTTTCCGTCTTTATCCAAATCATGATAAAAACCGGTTTCATTATCCCACATCATTGAATTTATGCGCGTCTTTATCGAAAAATACATTCTGCGGTATTGGAAGCTCAATTCTTTGTCATTTAAAATGTCGCCGAGCGCGGACATATGAGATGCGCTTATCGCCATCGCCGCATTAAAATCAATCGGATAAAAAGCATTTTCCCTCGGCGCATTGAACATTTTACTTGTAATAACGGGAACCGCATAAAGTCCGTTTTCCTGTTTAAACAAAGAATCAATCCAATTCATGTATTTTTGAAGAACCGGCATAATTTCTTTTATGCGGCGTTTGTTTGCCGATTTGTGATAAAGATTAAATTCCGCCCACGCAAAAAGCGGCATTCCGATTCCTTCCGGATTGAAAGAATCCGTAACCGACTCATCCGTTTTCGTATCATATTGCCAACGGATAGCACCGTTTTCTTCCTGCCGCGCGTAAAAATAGTCGATATTCTTGTTTGCATCGAAATTCTTATTAGAATACACAAGAAAAAAAGATGACATTATCGATTCAAACTGATCGATTATAAGTCTATCGTTCTCGGGATATAAAAAAAGTCCTTCCGAAGATTTTTCGTTAGTTTTGGGGTCAATGCAATAGCCGGAAAGCATTGTCCATGTTTTATTATAAATATCTACAAAATCTTGATCATAAAAATGGATTTTTGGAAAATCATGTCTGTTCACAGAAACTCCTACCGCCCCGATACCTGACGTTTTAAACGATTATACCACATCTGTAACGAAATTGACAGAAATTTTACAGTCGGGTTTAAGAGGCGTTTTTTTTTATAAAATTATCGGTTTTCTCCGTCAGCTGTAGGAGCTAAAGAGTCCGGCTCTGCAGGAGAAATATTTTCCTGCGAGGTTGAAGTTACATCGGTTTCGATGATTTCTTCTACCTTGGGACTGGCTAACTCCTTGTATATAAGTCTGATTTCTTCCCTACGAGAGCGGTGTCTCGATTTAAGTAAAAGCGATGACGATTCTTTAAGATATACATAACCGGAAGAATTGTATGATTCAAAACGCGGGTCTGTCCTAAATGCAACATCATAAATATAGATTGAACGGAACGGTGATATACCGCTTACCGTAATATAATGCGTATTGTTTACCGGAAAATCCACATAAAGCGTAATCGTACCGTCAGAGTCGGCATTAAAAGATATGTTCTGTGCACAAGTCCACGCCCACACTGCACGACCGGCATTAAAAGAGAGAATTTCAAAGTGCGGATAATATTTATTTGCATGGGATACGATAGGATAAAGCTGTCCGAGCGTATGTACATCGAATGCCGACGTATCTTTCAAATACGAAGCGATTATAAGTCTGCCGGCTGCAATGTAATCTTGATTGGAAAGTGCGCGTCCGAACCCTAGCAGAGCTTCTCCCGCTTGTACAGCTTGAATTACGGAAAGGAATGAGCCGTTTTCCGACATCATTATCGAATTTTCATCAAGGGTGCAGGATTTTTCGATTATAAAGACCGCTTTTTGTGCTGCGGGTAAAAGCAAAGCACTAAGCTCGGTGTTCTTTCGATTAAGTTCTACATAAACGTTGATTATGCCCGCAGCTTGCTGAACGGTAAGCGAAGAAAGTTCACTTTGAGAAACATCGGTTAAAAGCGAATTTATATATTTCGAGCCGGGATGCATACACATATAATCTGCGATATAACGCTCCGAAAACACGTCAAAAGAAATATTTTCATCTGCATCCTGAATCGTTTTTTCAAATAAGCGCATTTGCCGCTCTAAAAGTTCGTTTAAGCGTACAAGACTCCCGAAATACGGAATCGATAAAAATGTTCTCGCCTGACTATTCTTAATCTGTGCGGGAATTGCCTCCAAAGCGGCAGCGTAACGACCTCTTTCAGCCATTACGGCAACATAAGACACGGCATCTTGCTCCGTAATGCCCGCCGCATCCTGAAGACTCTGTGTAAAAGCGGAAATTATATTCGTCTTTAACGCTTCCAACGCAGAATTATAAGCAGTCTCCGTTGATGCCGGAATATCCGTCGTCATGTCAAAGGAAAAAACTCTTGTCGTATCAAAATATGCGTAAGTTGCATCCGGAGCTTTTTGCGTAAGCAAAAATCGTTCGTTCTCAATACTCGGAGTACTAAAGTCCCAAGAATTCTTTTTATTTGAAATGCGGATTCTCGAATCGGTACGCTGAGTAATTGCCGAATCCGCCGTCAGCGTATACGGGATATATATGGAAGAAACTTCTTCCGGCAGCGTAGAATTTAATATCAGATGAGCATGATTGGTCTCGTCGCTGACCGAAAAATTTAATTTCGTACCGCCTATAAAATCCAATTCGCATGAAAGGGGTGATTTTTTTTCCCAAGAATTCAAAATCAACGGAACTTCTTTATCATTGATGAGAGCGGTTACGGGATTTTCGTCCCCTGCGTAAAAATTTATTCCGTTAAAAATCGCAGTAAATTTGTTATTTAATCTTATCGTATTGTCTTCCGCCGTAAATTGCGAAAGCGTGATATGGAGTGCGCCCAGTTTTTCCGATATAATCGAGTCATTCTTAAATTGAAGAATAAAAATACCGATTATTATGATGAAGTAAATCGCAAGCAAAGTTATCGACTTTCTTAAAGTATTTGCAAACATCGTATTTGACAGTTTAATTGATGATTAAACGAATTTCAAGAAGCACGGAATTGCAAAAACATCAACTTTAAATGCAAAGTGTATACTCAAAATCCGTAATTTGGTATTTTACTGTTTCCTTAAACAATTATCTTCATGGAGCTAAAATTGAATGCCGAAAAATTTATTTTAATTTGTGCAGCCCTTTTTATTTCCGCTCAAATGTTTCCTCAAAGTACAAAAGAGCGAAAAGAAGTGTCCGTCGAGTCCGTGTATTTGAACGGTGAAAACGAGAACAAACCTGCAAACATTGTTTTTGCGGAATCGCTCCGCAGTCATCTTGTTAAAAACGATATTGACGGCGCAATAAAATTGTTTGATACGATTCCGGCAAAACTTGCTTCAGACAAAGATCTTAAAATTCTAAAAGCGTCTTTGCTTTTATCAGCCGGAAAATCGGATGAAGCTTCGCATATCGCTTCGGAATTACTTAAAACAAACGGTTCGGATATAAACGTTCTCGAATTGAACGCGCAACTTGCTCTTGCGTCCGGAAACAAACAAAAGCTACAGTCTATTTTAAAGCAGATACTTAACGTTGAACCGAATAACGCATTTGCAAATGTTTTGCTTGGAAATCAGCAGGCTATCGAAAAAAAATATGAGGTTGCGGCACAATATTATAGAAAGGCACTTGCAAAAGAACCTAAAAATGAAGATGCGCTTTTCGGTCTGGGGCAAATGCTTTATTTTCAAGGCAAAATAAGCGAATCGAAAAATTCTTTTGAAAAACTTTTGTCCGTAAATCCCGATAACGGCGATGCGCTTGCTTATATGGGAAAATTGTATGCCGAAGATGAAAAATATCTAAGTGCGTCAAATTATATAAAAAAAGCCATAGCCGCAGACGATTCAAAATATGAATTTTATATTGACTTGGGACAATATGAACGTTATCAAGGGCATTTTAAAGAAGCGGAAGCTGCTTGGACAAAAGCAATTTCATTGGAACCCGATTATTTTCTTGCCTATACGTACAGAGCGGGACTTTATGATGAACAAGATAAATTTAAAGAAGCTCTGGAAGATTACCGCAAAGTAGTCCAAACCAACCCTAAATATTATTTTGCCTATGAAGAGATTGGAATTTTAGAATTCCATTTTGAAAACTGGGCGGGAGCAAGAGCGGCTTTTACAAAAGCGAATGCAATAAGCGATTCTATCGCCTATAAATTGATGATAATAATCACCTACTTGCGGGAAAACAATTTATTGGAAGCAAAAAAATATGCACAATCCGCAATGAAGACTCTGAACCGCGAAAGTCTTGAATACAAGATTGTCCGGCTTTACCATGATCAAGGCGGCGTAAATGCGGAAAACAATTTTGCCAGAGACTTGGATAAAGAGACGAACAAAACGAAACGCGGCAAATTGCTTTTTTACTTTGCGCAATATTATGAATTGAAAAATTTTCCTCAGATCGCAAACGAATATTATTCTAAAATCTTAAAAATGAATGCACCGTTATTTTTTGAATACCGGCTGGCAGAATGGAGCGCAACAAAATGAGCGGAACGCAAAAAATATTGAATCTAAACGGGCGCACAATAAAACTGATCGGAACGGCGCATATTTCGGAAGAAAGCGTAAGGGAAGTTACGGAAGCAATCCGCAATGAAAAACCCGATTGTGTCGCGGTGGAACTTGATGAAAAACGTTTTGCGGCAATAAAAAATCCCGAGTCATGGCGGGAACTTAATATCGTAAACGTCATTAAACGTAATGAAGGATTCTTGCTTTTGGCAAATTTGGTTCTTGCATCATTCCAAAAGCGCATGGGACAAAATGTCGGCATAAAGCCGGGAGAAGAAATGCTTGCCGCAATAAATACCGCAGAAGAATTGAAACTTCCCATTGTGATGGCAGACCGCCCCGTACAAATCACGCTGCGCCGCGCATGGGCAAAGACATCTCTTTGGGGAAAGAGCAAGTTGCTTGCAGCCATGCTTGCTGGCGCATTTTCAAAAGAAAATATTTCTTCCGAACAGATTGAAGAGCTTAAAAACCGTTCGGAAATGGATACGATGCTTGCAGACTTATCGGAACAAATGCCGACGGTAAAAGAAGTTTTAATTGACGAACGCGATAAGTACCTTGCAAGCAAAATATGGACTGCGAAAGAAAATAATATTACCGCAATAATCGGCGCGGGACATCTGGCTGGAGTACAAGCACATCTTGAAAGACTTGCTGCAGGTAGTGAAAATGCGGACATATCGGCAATCGATTCGATGCCGCCTAAAACTCCGTTTGCAAAGATTGCAGCATGGATAATTCCCGCACTGATAATTCTGCTGATTGCGGCAGGTTTTTATTTCGGAGGAAAAACTTACGGAACAAAACTTGCACTTCGTTGGATTTTATGGAACGGTATTCCCGCCGCAATAGGAGCAGCGATTGCAGGCGGACACATTATTACCATTCTAGCCGGATTTGCAGCAGCACCCCTTACATCGCTTACCCCTGTTGTGGGAGTGGGATTTATTACGGGCATTGTGCAAGCTCTAATCTGTAAACCGAAAGTTAAAGACATGGAAAACCTTACGGACGATGCAAACAGCATAAAAGGATTCTATAAAAATCGAATATTGCGTGTTCTGCTTGTTTTTATTTTATCGTCAATCGGAAGCTCTGCAGGAACTTTTATTGCCGGTGCGGACATTATAACAAAGCTCGGAAGACTACTGGGGCAGTAAAATTTAATTCGGCAAAATTAAGAAGAATCTGCTTTTGCCGATTTTTAGCTCATGATTTACGATGCCGATCGTGTGGGTTGCGGCGAGGTCTCCGCCGCACAATTACCGGCTGAGCTAAGAACCGTGCCGTTTCCCGCACGTTTTATCTTTTCGTTTTGTAAAATCCGCCCCCATTTATCATACGCCACCTGTAACTTCAAAATATTTCCGGCTCGGTATTCATGTTTTATAAATGAAAATATCCCTTATTTTTTATAAAAGAATACAGAATAGACGGTTATTCTTCATCGTCGTCGGTGTATGGTAAAGATTCCATGATTTTTTTTGTTTCTTCATGTGTCGATTTTCTGATTTTGCCGTTCTTTTCAAGCGCATATTGCGGATAGCCGATACACGCGCCCTCATCAGATTTACACCATATTGAATACACCGTATAGCCGTTCCATTCCGTTCGGTATTCGTAGCGGTCAAAATACTCGTCATTATCAACAAATTCTTTAATCGTCATTTTTTCGCTCCCTGCAAAATCTTATTTACTACATTCATGTTTATATCGCAATTCTATCGGAGATGGGTTTATATTTTCAAGGTAAATCATTACATCAGTCTCATCGTACGAGTTTTTGTGATGAAGACGGTTGGTCGTCATCGGTAAGCGAAAGCTCCGGTAATTCTTAAAGACTATAGATTTTCAAACCGTGCTTTTTCATGTTTTTTTCCCATAATTTTTATTTCGCCGTTTTCCGAATATCTAATAGCCATGATTTATCTCCTGATAAAATCACTTTAATGCGGTTTCTTTATTTTTCCCGTGTACAGAATTCTTAGTGTTCCCATACCGTGCCGCGCTTAAATGATGCAAGCCTGTTTTTTTTCTTCTTCGGTCAAAGAGTATTGGTCGATGTTGTTTTTTATCAAATATTCCGTTTCCGCTTCTGCCGATAGTGCATAACGCCATTTTCTAAATTGTCCGGGAGATACGTTGTTATATAAATCATCTTGAAAGTCCGTATCTAAAAGCGGTGTCAAATAATGAATTACACGCGGTGATATTTCTTCCAATCCGTTACAAAAATCGTTATATTTTTTTTGCTTTGCCAATTCTACCAGTTCTTTTACATTCATTTTTAATCCCCTGCCATAATCTCGCATATTACATTTACCCTATCGGCATTTACTTTTGCGCTAATCGCCCATAACATCTAAAAAAACATCGTGAATATTTTCCCAGATTATAAATTGCTTTGTCGGCTAGCCGTCTTTGTCAACGCCGTATCTCATAAGATTTCAAATCTGCTCTTGCGGATTTCTTTGTCATGGATTATATTGTTTTCGGGTTGCGGTGAGGTCTCCGCCGCGTAATTTGTATCGGAGCTGAAGGCCGCGATACATCCCTTAATTTCATAGCCGGTATGTTTTTCCGCGTCAATTACTTTTCACAAAACTACATCAATATCGCCTATTTCTTTGTAATCAAATGCACCTCGCGTTAGTCTTACACCGTATCTCGTATGATTTCAAATCTGCTCTTGCGGATTTCTTTGCTATGGATTATATTCTTACTTGTAAGGCTTCCTGTGGCAGAGGGTTGATAAACGGCTTTACCGTCTTTCGTATGCTGCCACCGTAGGGAAGCCTTATTTATTTCGTCCAATCCCAATGATTATATTCGATGTCCGTTTTGATATGATTCCTTAACAGTTATTAAAGCGTCAATTTTTTTACCGCTTTTCAAATTATTCTGCGCAACGAATCTTTTAATTCTTACATTCGGGGCACGTGGTCGCCGGTAAACTTTTTATATAAAAGTTTACCGGCTTTTTTTATTATTTATTTTCCGCGCTTCCATTTTCAGTCGAATTTAACGTGAGGCAATGCGTATAATTGAAAAATTCCGGCTGATGATTTATACTCGCGAAAACGCAGCCGAATGCTGTAACATATTAGAGGAAAAAATGCCGAAAATCGAAGTAAACGAAAAACTGTTTTTTAATCTTCTTTCTGAAAAATACGATTATGATACGTTGGAAAAAAAACTGACTTGCGCAAAGGCGGAACTTGACGAAAAACCCGATTCTGCCGAACAGGAAGATAAACGCACTATAAAAATAGAATTAAACGATACGAATCGTCCCGATTTATGGTCTACTAACGGAATTGCACGGCAACTGCGTTTGCATAGCGGCAAAACCGCACCGGATTACAATAAATTCCTGTCGAAAAAGGGCAATATAAAGGACTGCAAAAAACGTATAGCCTATGTTGACCCCGCATTAAAAGAAATCCGACCGTTTATGGTTGCTTTCGTTATTTCCGGCAAACCGATTGACGAGCCTATGCTGTTGGACATAATTCAAACGCAGGAAAAACTTGCGTGGAACTTCGGACGCAAGCGCAAATCTCTTTCGATGGGCGTTTACCGTGAGGAACATATTCAATTCCCCGTCCATTATAAAGCCGTAGATCCAGACAAGACGACTTTTATTCCGCTGCAATGCGAGCAACCGATGACTTGCCGGCAAATTCTCACAGAACACCAAAAAGGAAAAGATTTCGGATGGATTCTGCAAAATATGAAAAAATTTCCGCTGTTGATAGACGATAAAGGCGAGATTCTTTCGATGCCGCCTATAATCAACAGTGCAACACTCGGTGCAGTCCAAACCGGTGATAAAAATCTCATGGTTGAATTGACCGGCGATAATATGGAAAACCTACTTCTTGCCGCAAACATCGTCGCCTGTGATTTTGCAGACTGCGGTTATGATATTGAACCGATACTCGTAAAACATCCGTATGAAACAGGTTTCGGCAAGGATATTACAGCTCCATTTTACTTTCAGAGTTCCACAAAAGCGCGGCTCAGCAATATCAATAAGATGTTAGGTGCGGATTTTGATGCGGCAAAAATAACCGACGCACTCAAACGTATGGGAAATGTTGTCGAAATAGCGACAATAACTGTTGACGGCAGAAGCGACACGGAATTTACGGTCTATCCCGCTCCGTACCGCAACGATTTTTTACATGAATTCGATATTATTGAAGACGTAATGATAGGTGCGGGACTTGAAACGTTTACACCGCAAAAACCGACCGATTTTACGATCGGCAGACTTTTACCCATCACCGAATTAAGCCGCAAAACAAAATCTCTTATGATAGGACTTGGCTATCAGGAAATGATTTTTAATTACGTCGGAAGCCGCAAAGACTACATCGAAAACATGAATATCGATGCGGCAAAAGTAATCGAAATCGCTAATCCTATGAGCGAAAACTATCAGTTTATCCGTTCTGAAATGCTTTCGTCGCTTTTGCGCGCGGAAAGCAAATCCGCAGGCGCGGTTTATCCGCACAAGATTTTTGAAATCGGTAAAGTTGCATACATTTGCGAAGAAGAAAACACCGGCACGAGGACACGCCAAAATTTGGGCTTTCTGTCTGCGGGCGCGGGTGTGAATTTTAACGATGCCGCGGGCGAAGTTGCTGCACTTTTGTATTTCCTTGACCATAAATACGAAGTTACCGAAAGCACCGACCCGCGCTTTATTGCCGGAAGACAAGCTGCAATCATCATAAACGGAAAGAAAATCGGAGTTTTCGGCGAAATCCATCCGCAGATTTTGGAAAACTGGTCTATAACCGTTCCTTGCGTGGGCTGCGAAATCGACATTGAAGAAATATAACTATCAGCAGCTCCTTGAGCAGACTCTGAAGGAACTTGATTTAGGCGGCGGCATAAAACCGTCGCTGCTTCTTCATGCGTGCTGCGGTCCATGTTCGTCATATGTAATTGAATATCTTGCTTCATTTTTCGACATTACCATTCTTTATTACAATCCGAACATTTACCCTCAAGAGGAATACCAACGCAGGCTGAAAGAATTAAAAAATCTTTTGCCGCGTTTTTTGCCTGCCGTGCAGAACAAAGTCAAATTGATTGAAGACAATTATGACCCGAAAGATTTTTATGAAGCCTGCGGTGTAAAAGACAAACCTGAACTTGCCAAAGAAGCTGAAAAAGGGGAGCGCTGCCGCCGCTGTTACGAATTGCGTATGAAAAGAGCCTATGAATATGCGGTTGAAAATAAGTTTGATTATTTTACGACAACGCTTTCAATAAGTCCGTTTAAAGATGCAGAAAAAATAAACGAAATAGGAATGCAGCTTGAATCCGGCGGCGGCACAAAATTCCTATTCTCCGATTTTAAGAAAAAAAACGGATTCAAGCGAAGCCTTGAAATCAGTGAAGAATTCGGTTTGTATCGTCAGCATTATTGCGGCTGCATATACTCCAAAAACAATGTACAGAGCGAGCAGAATGAACAGTCTTACCCTTGAAGCAAAACTTGAAGCGGACAGAAAATTGAATTGACTTTCTTTGATACGGTTTTATTCTTACTTATATCCGCACGGTTGTTTGAAATTTTATCGCACAACGCAATCAAATCTTCAGTATAAAATAAAAAAGCGTCCTGATATTGATATTTATCTATAATCAATTTTAGGACGCTTTTTTTATAATGGATATAAAAAAATTCTAGTTTAGTTTTACAAGCTCCACATCAAATACAATATATGCACCGCCGGGGATTACTCCGCCTGCTCCTTGATCGCCGTAAGCCATATCCGGTGGAAGAACAATAGTCCGCTTTTCACCAATCTTCATATCCTGAACCATAATATCAAATCCGGGAATCATTTGACCGGATGCAGTTTTAAATGCCAACGGTTCACGTCCTTCCGATGAATCAAAAACATTTCCGTTTACAAGATAACCCTTGTAATCAACGGCAACATTTTTTCCCTTTCCCGCTTTTGCTCCGGTACCTGCCTTTTGAATCTTAAAATAAATTCCTTCTAATGTTTTTTCAAATCCCGGAAAAGCCTTTTCAACTGCGGCAATTTTTTCAGCCATAGCAGCTTCTTTTTTAGCTAAAGCGGCTTTTATTGCCATTTCCGCAAGTACGTCGAAATCTTTTTGCGTTGCTGTAAATTTTTGTGCATCTTCACCTTGCCGAATAATTTTAATCGAATTTATTTTATCACCCATTTTTATGGAATCTACAACTTTCTGACTGTCCGAATCCGTAACACGCCCGAAAATAGTATGCTTACCGTTGAGCCAAGGAGTTTCAACGTGAGTTATAAAAAACTGACTGCCGTTTGTATTTGCTCCGGCATTAGCCATGGCAAGAATACCGGAACCGTCAAATTTATATTTATCAACGATTTCATCGGCAAACTTATAGCCGGGACCGCCGGTTCCGTTGCCGCGCGGATCCCCGCCCTGTATCATAAAATTTTCAATTACACGGTGAAACTTTAATCCGTCATAAAACGGCTTACCCTGTGCGGCAGCAAGAGTTCCTTCCGCAAGTCCTACAAAATTAGTTACCGTCAGCGGTGTATCTTTATAATACAGCTCAACACAAATATCTCCTTTAGATGTATTGATAACTGCAAAAACACCGTCTTTTCCTTTAATAGAATCCATACTGCTTCCTTTGGAACTGCAAGCTCCATTCATTAAAATAAATAATGCAAAAATCGAAACAAACAATCGCTTTTTCATTTTAAATCTCCCGTAAAAACTTTTGCAAAAGTTTCAATATTTTTAAACACACGAACAAGCAAATTAAAACTGTTTCATAAACCAGTTGTAAATCGCTTCAATTCGAGCCGTCATAGATTCTTCAATTTGCTTTCTGACATTTATCATTCCGATTTTTTTTGCATTACAATCGGTAGAAAGATAAAGCAAAATATTTTCGCCGCAATCAATAGAAATGACACTTATACGCATATTTTCAGGCATAATAACTTTTATACCAAGAGTTGTAAGCGGTAAAGTATTTAAAAATGTTGCATAAAGTTGATTTCCACTTTGATAATACTCAAGTTTGTATTTTGTATCTCCGTATGTGTGATCATGCTGATAGCAATACGAAATTTGCCCGTCTGCATTTCCCGTATTTTTATCCACAATCGGCTCGTCGGAATCGGGATTTTCAATCATATAAGCCTTTTTATACAAAAGCTCACCTTTGTCGTTAGGTCCTTTTTCTCCGACATGATAACGCATTCCGGTCATTTTACTGATAGAGCGGAAAAGTACGGACAAACGATCCGTGTTGATGACAGTATTTTTATCTGCCGAATTTTCAATAAGTTCCGCTTTAGGAATCAAATATAAAAATTCCGCGACAAAAGGAACATTTTTATCCGTTTTTTCGATTATAGCTTTTTCCGCCTGTGATTTATAAGCACATTCAGGAAGCAGATTGAGTTTCGCATCATCTTTTTCATGGATAATTTTTACAACGCCGGAAGATTTAAGCTCTTTTAAATAATTCGGACTTACGGCATCTTCCAATTTCAAATCATCTGCAAAAAGAAAAGATGACGTAAAAATTAATCCGAATACAAAAAAAACTCTCAACGAAAATATTTTTTTCATTTATATACTCCGTTATAAATAACACGCACTTGCTTATAAAGTCCGTCTCCGTCAGATTTTGTTTCAATGTCGGGAATATCGTTTAGCGTCGTGTGAATAAGTCTGCGTTCAAAAGGATTCATCGGTTCGAGCAAAACAGAGCGACGTGTTTGGCGAACTTTATCTGCCGTATTATAAGCAAGTCGCACAAGCGATTCCTCCCGCCTAATACGATAATTTTCAGTATCAAGTACGACACGCACTTCTTCATGCCCCAAATGTCCTGCATAAATATTTGCAAGCAACTGCAAGGCATCAAGATTTTTTCCCTTGCGCCCAATAAGAATTGAAGAGCTTTCCGACTGAAGTTTTATACCGATTTTTTTATTTTCTCTAAAAATTATTTCGGTTTTTACTTCGTATCCCATTTTTTCAATCAAAGTTTGTACAAACTCAAGCAAGCGCTTTTCAAATTCATCCTGCGGAACGGGATCGATAATTTTTTTTGCGACAGAAGATTTAACTTCATCGGATTTATTTTCTCCGGCGGAATGCTTTAAATCTTCAATTGTGTGTACGCAAATCTTTACATACCCTTTTTTAAAAAGCGTATTTTTCTGGGATTCAAGAATTTCGACATCAAATTGATCTCTTTGAAGTCCCAACTGCTGTGCAGCAGTTTCAATAGCTTCTTTTTCCGTTTTTCCTTCAAATTCGTAAGTCATTTATATACCTCTATAAAAAAAGTTCTCATTCATATATGCAAAATACTTAAAGCACAAGATTATTTTAAAATCAATCAAAAAATAATTCCGCATTTTGCTTTTCATATTATCGCAGTATGCGGAATCAGCAATATTTTATCTAAGATTTTGCTTTTACCTTTTCTTTCATCATATTGTTTATGACAAGCTGCTGTCCCATCTGGAAAAGATTACTGACAGTCCAATACAACAAAAGTCCGGACGGCGCATTGTAAAACAAAAAGAAAAACACAATCGGCATACCGTACATCATCATATTCATTTGAGCTTGAGTTGAACCTGCCGCCGCAGTTCCGCCGTTTTGCGTTATCTTTCCGAATAAAAGCTGCGAAATAAGATAAATTATTGGAAGAATGCGTAATTGATTTCCTAAAAACGGCAGCGTAAACTTAAAAGTATGAATGCTGTCCCCTGATGAAAGATCGGAAATCCAGCCCGGAATAAAACTTGCCCCGCGGAATTCAAAATAATTATTAAAAAGATTATACATTGCAAAAAGAATTAGGAATTGAACACCCATCGGAAGGCAACCGCTCATCGGATTATATCCCGATTCTTTATAGATTTTTGCCATCGCTTCCTGCTGTTTTTGCGGAGAATCCTTATATTTTTCCTGCATTTTTTTAATTTGCGGCTGCAATTCCTGCATTTTAAGAGTAGAAAGAGACTGTTTACGCGTCATCGGGAACATTGCAAGTTTTAAAATGACCGTCATAATGATGATTGCAGCACCCCAGTTAGGAACGAGCTTATAAATCATCTCCAAAAACCATTTTAATCCTGCCTCAAGCCAACTTAACCAACCTGATGATTGCAAACTTTCTCCTAAACGCTGACCTTCAAGTTTAAAAAAATTATTTTCCGCAGTGTTATAGATTTTTAAATCCTTTTCGTTACGCGGCCCGAAATATATATAATAAGAATCTTGAACATCCTGCACATTTATTGGCTTACGAACCAAAATAGCTTGAGCGTTCGCATAATTATTTACTTCAACCTGCGTTGAATAATAAGAAAAATCCATCGTTTCCGGCGCAAGAGGAATAATAATTTCTTCAAAATATTTTCCGGCAATTCCGTTCCAAACATATTCTTTATTAAACTGTTTAAACTGATTTGCACTTATAACTTGACGTTTTGCTCTGCCGTTAGGATTAAGCGAAATAAATTGCCGATTTTCATATCTGTTCAGTTTAGGATTAAAATGCGGTCCGATTTGCGGAGACGTACGCAAAGTATATGTAAAATCACTGTTTTTTAGGAGCTGTTCGTCATCGGCATGAATTAAAATATCCAGCTTAAACATATATTCATCAGGGACGAAAGTATACCGTTTACCGAGTACGAAACTTTTTATATTTCCATTAACGTCTTTTTCGGAAAATCTTTTTGTAAAAAGAACGGTATTTTCATCTATCCTTTCGATATTAAACAATTCGTTTACGATTTTCGAATCTATTCCGCCGAGAGCAAGTGCGCACGCTCTGTTCGTTTCGGAAACATTATCGACCATCTGCACACCGTCTTTCGTTTCTACGTCGATATGCTTAAAAAGTTTATAACTTATTATATCTCCGCCTTTATTTGTAAGTACGATATCGGCTTTGTTCGTTTTTATAAAAACCTGCTCTTCGGTAATTGAAGAGTTTTCTTCTTCATTAAAAAAAACTTGATTTTCAAAAACTTCGGATTCGGTAACACTTTCTTTTACCGAAGAATCGGCATCCGTTTTGCTTACATTATTTCCGTTTGTTTTTGAAGAATTCGGAAACAAATAAGTTTGCATAAAAAAAGTCGCAATTACGACCAATGTAGAAAGAATCACCGCAATGACGGTATTTTTATTCATTATTTTCTCCCGTAAAAACTTTCGCAGGAAGTTGCAACTTCTTATAAAAGTTTTTAGCCGTGCGCGTAAGCGCATATATTCAATAATCGAGTTTGCGAAAATATACGATATCGCATTTATTCACTTTCCATCAAAACAATACGTATCTTACGCAAACATCCGCGTAAACTCGAATTAAAAAGCGGCGGCGACATTTTAGCCGAGCTTTTTATTATATCTCCATGATTGATTTTTTTAACGGAAACTACGGTACCGGATCATAACCGCCTTCAAAAAAAGGATTACAGCGTAAAATTCTCTTTATTGCTAAGAAACTTCCCTTAACGGCACCGTATTTTTTTATTGCTTCAAGCGCATATTGCGAACACGTCGGAACGTATCTGCAACACGGCGGAAACAAAGGTGAAATACATTTTTGATAAGCTCGGATAAAAAAACAGAAAAATTCAATAAAAAAATTTTTCATTCTTTTATCAAACCTGCATTTCTAAACAATAGCTGAAATTGCGCATACCGCAAATGAAACGAATCTTTACCGGGATAAACCAATACAACCATATCGTATCCCGTATTTAAATGCGCTTTTAATAAACGATAGACTTCACGGCTGTAACGTTTAGACAAATTTCTCTGTACCGCATTACCGTATCCGCGAGGCAGAGAAAAACCGATTCTGTTCATATCCGTTCCGTTCTCCATGAGAAAAAGCTTTATGCCGGATATATTTGTCTTTTTTCCGTCTTTAAACAATCTTTTAAAATCGGCAGGATTTTTTATCCGTTCATTACGCTTAAAAAAACCTGTTTTTTCCAAGATTGATTCCATCCCTAATTAATAATCAATACGGTTTCTTTTCATCGGAAACGGTAAGTTTTGCGCGTCCTTTTGCACGCCTGCGGGCAAGAACTTTACGTCCACCTTTTGTTGCCATTCGTGCTCTAAAACCGAATTTTCTATTGCGTTTTACTTTACTTGGTTGATATGTTCTTAACATGGAACATTCTCCTTATAATTAAATCCTTTTACGGATTAAGTATTAAATATAACAGTGATAATGGGCGGAATATATCATTTATTTTTATTTTTCGTCAACATAGTTTGTTTAAGACTATTTAGTTTATCGCGAAGTTCGTTAGGAATTTCTATATTTTCCGACTTCTTTGGAAAATCTTTATCATATTTGTAAAGTTTTTTTTCATCCTCATTGATTTTTTTATTCATTTTTTCGCTTTCACGTTTTAATTCTTTATCGTAATCGACATTATAAAGTTGAGCATTACTGCCTTTCAGCCGATACGACAAGGAAGAAATTTTTAATTCCGGCGCATACATTTTTAATCCGCGTATAATAAACGCACAGTTCATCTGTAAAATTTGAATCCAGCCGGGATGATCCGTTTCCAAAAGCAAAATACCGTTTTTAATATCCGCTATTGATGTATGCTCGTAAAGATTTTGTCCAAAATTCGAAATTCCCGTTACAATTTTTTTCCAAGAGTTAAACAGTTTATTGTTTTTTTCAAACGATGATTTTTCAATACTGTTAAATGTAGCGGTTACCATCTCCGAACATGAAATAAAATCATCTTTGCTCATTCCATTCACCTTCTTTTATGTTATAAACACGCGTCGAAGAGCGCATATAGCTTTCATAAGGCTCGCCGGGTAAAAAAGTGCAAAAAAGCTGCTCGTATTCAGGAAGCATTGCGGTGAGCCTGCGACGCTTTTCGGGATCCAGCTCGAGAAGAACGTCATCCATCAAAAGAACGGGCTTAATGCCGGTAAGACGCGTATAATAAACCGCTTGAGAAACGCGCAGTAAAAGCGAAATTAAACGGCACTGACCTGTAGACGCATTCGGAATAAAAGGTTCTCCGTTCCTTTTAAAAATAATTTTATCGATATGCGGACCGCTCAAAGTTCTCATCATGATTTTATCTGCGTCGCGTTTTTCAAAAAGCCTCGCACTTATTTCTTCGGGAGACGGAAATCTTGTTCCTAAATCTTCTTTTATTTCTTTCCAAGACGGCTCGTATTCAATAGTAATACCGGAAATACCGGAAATTTCTTCATAAAGTTTTCCGAAAATGCGATTAAATTGAAAAACCGCCTTTTTTCGCTTTTTTTGAACTTCAAGACCGTATTTTGCAAGCTGAATGTCGTAAATATCGAGCATTTGATAGTCGGATTCTTTTAAAACAAGATTCCTCGTCTTTAAAATTTTCCGGTAATTGCGTAAATCGTCGATATAAAGCGCATCATACATAGTCAGCGACTGATCCAAAAAAAAACGCCGGTTTTCGGGTGCACCTGTCGCAAACTGCATATCTCCGTGACAAAACAAAACGCACGGAATAGTGTTTACCAATTCTTTACGGTCGCGGATTTTTTTTCCGTTTTTTTCGATTGTCTTTTTATTGTTATCAAAAATAACCGAAATCTGCTGCATACTTTCTTTTTCATTATTATACAAGCAATTAATGCTGAATTTCTTTTCACCGTTTTTAACTGCTTGTGCATCGGTGTGAGTTCTAAAAGACGAACCGTAAGCGGAATAATACAAAGATTCGAGAATATTTGTCTTTCCCTGACCGTTTTCGCCGACAAAATAGACCTCTTTTGAAAGGAGGTCTATTTTTCCGTTTTGCAGATTTCTAAAATTAAATAAAGAAAGCGAAAGAAAAGGCATTAGTTGGTTATGTTCATAGGCATTATTATATGAAAATAATCTTCGCCGGGTTCGGGACGCAACGTAACGGCTTTCATTGCTTCCGTAAACTCAAAAACGACATTTTCGGATGCCATATTTTTAAGAGGTTCGGAAATATATCTGTTATTGAACGCAATAGTTATTTCGTTTCCGTCGTATCGGCACGGAATCTCTTCGTCGGCTGTTCCTATATCGGATTCGGGAGATGTTAAAGTGAGCGTTCCCGGAGCAAGCTTAAAAATAATGCGGCTTACTTTTTTATCAATCATTATATCCGTGCGCTTCAATGCGCCTTCCAAATCTTGTTTATTTACCTGAAAATTATACATTTGATTTTCCGGAATAACTTTTTCGTAATTCGGAAACTGTCCGTCTAAAAGTTTGGAAGAGAATTCGTAATTTGCAAAGCGAACGAAAATCAATTTATCGACGATTGCAATGGAAATATTTCCTTCATCGGAAGCGTTTTTCAAAATACAGCGAAGAATTTTCGTAGGAACGATAGCACTTGAAAAATCAAAACCTTCCGCAAAAGGTTTTTCGATAAATGACAAACGCCGTGCATCCGTAGCAACCATGATAAGTTTGTTCTCTTTCTTGGTAAAATAAACACCCGTCATAAAATATCTATTCTGGTCGTCGGAAACCGCAAAAATGGTTTGTTCTATCATCTGTTTGAATTCTTTTGCAGGAACTTCAAAGAAAGGAATATTATCGGCAGAAGGAATGTCGGCAAATTTTTCGCTTGCAATACTTTTAAGCTGGAATTTTATTTTTTTTGCGATAGGTTTTATCGTAACTTTTATATCCTGTTGATCGAATTCTATTTCTCCGGACGGAGAAGAAGAAAGAATGCTCATAAACTTATCGCAAAAAATCGTCGTACTGCCTTCTTCAATGACTTCAACGGGAATTTGTGCAATATAATTTACCGAAGTATCGGATGCTTTTATCGTAAGAGTATTATTTTGTGCAATCAAAAGAATATTCGAAAGAATGGAAATAGGACTTTTGTTTGTAATAATTTCTTGAGCAATCGTAATTTCTTTAATCATTGCATCTTTATCAAAGTTGAATTTCATAAAATTCTCCTTAAAAATTTTATTTTTTAACACATTATAAATTTATTAAA
>ERZ772960.1355-NODE-1355-length-19630-cov-7.041941_pt1 | contig 19630 bp, 18 predicted proteins | sample MGYA00580678_ERZ772960 | MGnify/ENA primary metagenome ERZ772960 (study PRJEB29015, sample SAMEA2737930) | human oral metagenome | biome: human oral; feature: human-associated habitat; material: dental | place: China | collected 2059 ... | reverse complement strand
TTTTTTACAAAAGCAAGGGCATAGGCTTTGAAAAAACGCTAAATGAGTGGCTAGAAAAGATAAGGTCAAAGGGCTAAATTTAGGCTTTACTCTTTTAATTTAAAAAGGTACGCACATGAACGAGCAAAATTTAGAATATATAGCAAATTTAAAGATAAAAGACGTGCCGTGGTCGAGGCTAAGCTGTAGTTACGGCACGGCAGAGCTTTTTGCGCAAATTTTAAACACACTTACAAAGGCTGTAAAAAAGTCTAAATTTGATGAAAAAGAGCTTAATGAACTGCTTGATGAGATAGTAGCTCAGTGCGAGTATCAAGAGACATTTTGGCACGCAACGCCATTTGCGCTCGTTTTTTTGGTGCGAATTTATAAAAGTGCGCTAGGCGAAAAAGGCGAAGCAGCTAAATTTATCTCGCGTAAGCTTGAACTCTTTTTTAAATTTATGCTTGAAATTTGTGAGAAGCTAGAGCAGCTTGAGCACGCAAAGCCACTTAGTAAAATGGAGCAAATGCTAGAGCCAAAGTATCTTGATATCGTGGATCAAGACGAGCTAAGCTATGACGATAGGCTATTTTACAGCTTTTATTACTATTCACGCATGGTTTTGCAGGGTGCTTTTGTAAAAATTTAGCTCGGCTATAATTTTTTAGTAGTTAATTTAAATTTTATATTTTTTCAAATATACTTCTCAAATCCAAATCAATCACGAAAGTTAAAAAATGCCTACAAATTTTGCTGAAATTTTAAATAACTGCGTTGAAAGTATAAATTCATTTCTCTGGGGTCCATACTTTCTCATCGCCCTACTTTGCGGCACTGGACTATTTTTCACCATTAGACTTGGCTTTGTTCAGATTTTTAAATTTAAAATGGGTTTAGGCGAACTTTTTGGAAATTTCTCGCTTCACGGCGAGGCTGCTGGTAAGGCTGGTATGAGCTCGTTTCAAGCAGTAGCAACCGCTATCGCGGCGCAAGTTGGCACTGGCAACCTCGTGGGTGCGACCACAGCGCTTATAATGGGCGGTCCTGGAGCCATTTTTTGGATGTGGTGCGCAGCCTTTTTGGGCATGGCTACAAATTTTGCTGAAATTTGTCTCGCTCAAATTTACCGCACCAAAGACGATAGCGGCCACACGATAGGCGGTCCAGCCTTTTACATAAGCCGCGGTTTAAAGGGCAAATGGGCGAAATTTCTAGCTGGATTTTTCGCTATCGCTATCATCATCGCACTTGGCTTTATCGGCAACATGGTTCAAGCAAACTCCATATCAGACGGCTTTAGCGGCGCTTTTGGCATACCACAGTGGCTAACAGGGGCGTTTTTGGCTCTCATTTGCGCGCTAATTTTCATAGGTGGCGTAAAAGCGATCGCAAGGGTCGCTGAAAAGATCGTGCCGCTAATGGCGCTACTTTATATCGTTGTTGGCGTAGTTATCATTGCTTTAAATTTTCACCAAATCCCAGAGGCGATCTCACTAATATTTAAAGCTGCGTTTGATCCTTCGGCTGCTTGGGGTGGGGCAACTGGAGCTAGCATCGCAGCTGCTATGAGATACGGCATTGCAAGGGGACTTTTTAGCAACGAAGCTGGCATGGGCTCAACTCCACACGCACACGCTGCTGCAAACGTCAAACACCCAGTCGATCAAGCCGTCCTTGGCATAATGAGCGTCTTTATAGACACCTTTGTCATCCTAAATATAACCGTTTTTGTGGTGCTAACCGCAAACGTCATCAGCTTTGAAAACGGCAAAGCAGTCTTTACTGGCATCACCTTGGTGCAAGAGGCGTTCTCGTCGCATATCTTTGGCAAAACTGGCGGTTATAGCTTTGTGGCGATCTGCCTATTTTTCTTCGCATTTACGACGATCATTGGCTGGTACTACTTTGCTGAGATCAATGTGCGCTACCTTTTTGGCGCAAAAGCGGTTAAAATTTTTAAAATTTTAGTTGTTGTTTTTGTATTTTTAGGCAGCTTGCAAAAGGTCGATTTTGTCTGGAGCTTGGCTGATATGTTTAACGGTCTTATGGTCGTGCCAAATTTGATCGCCATTATCCTTCTAAGTCCAGTCGTAGCTAAACTTTTAAAAGATCACGACACTGGCAAAGAGTACGACGTAAAAGAGTATTTGAAGTAGATTTATCTCACTAAAAAAGCTATCTTTGATTTTATGTAGTAAGAAATTTTAATGATATTTTGTCTTTATTAGTTTAAACAAAAGATAGGAAAAAAGAATTAAAGTTAAATTTACACAAATTCCAAAAGCACTTTGAATAATTAGCACCAAACCTATCATTTCATGGAAAAAGCACATTACAACCATAGCTACTACAAATAATAAATTTACATCCAGTGATTGATTTATAGAGATTTTTAGGCTATCTATGCTTTTTTATCTACACAAGCAATAAACTCATACATCCTTAAAATTTTTATCCCAAAATGAAAGCCCAGACGATATAAAAACAACATTATTAAGAGGAATATAAAAACGTTTGCGTTTGGTACGTTTAATGCCAATGGCACAAGCACTAATGTCAAATAGGTATAATATGTTTTTAGTGAGTATTTTGGCTCAAAGTGAGTGAGATATTGCAAATTTAGCTCCTTGCTAAAACTAATGATACATCTTGTATCGTTGTTTTGCTGCAAAATTATTATATGAATTGTTTTTAAATGCTTATAGAAACTGAAAATGATTGAAAATAAATGGTGGCCCCGAATGGACTCGAACCATCGACCACTACCATGTCAAGGTAGTGCTCTACCAACTGAGCTACGGGACCAAAGATTTGGGATTATATTTTATTTTCCATTTTATTTAGCTTAATTGCCATTTTCTTTTAAATTCAACTTCATAAAACTGGTCTATATTTTAGTACTCTAAAATATTATTAATGCAGATTTAATCAAGCAAGGACTATAATTTCATAAAAATAAGTTTAAGCAAAAATATTAGTTTTTCATTGAAATTTGATGTTTATAAAATTTTAAAAGAAAGGAAAAGGGTATGAATAAGCTTAAATTCATCGCTATTTTTGCCTGTTTATTTTCGCTTCATCTCTTTGGCACCGATATGCCAAAGGGCGATCTAAACGTCACAAAAATAGTAGTCTCTGATGAGCTAAGAGCCAAACATAAGCTCAAACCTCATCACGAACATCTAAGCTTTGACTGCGTTGATTGTCACCAAAACCAAGGCGATGATCCTAGCAAATTTAAAGCGATCGGCGACGCTGGCTGCCTATCCTGTCACAAGAGTAAAAAGCTCTTAGCCCAAAGGCTAAAATTTATGGATACTCTAAAGGCAAATCCTCACAACTCTGTTCACGATGGTCCGACTTTGTACTGCGACGAGTGCCACAACGAACACAAACCATCTACAAACATGTGCTCTGAGTGCCATGAACACGAGGTGCCACAATGGATGAACGGAGTAACACCATGAAAATTTCAAAAAAATTACTAGCGCTTATAATCTTCATAAGCGGAATTGTTGGATTTTTAGTCGTTCTGCCAGTTCATTACGCACTTGATGAGACGAGTGGGGATAAATTCTGCATCGTTTGCCACGAGATGGATCCTATGGTGATCGCCTACAACGACGACATCCACAGCGGCAAGGGCAAAACCGGTATCAAAGCAAGATGTGTGGATTGTCACATACCGCATGACAACATCGCAAAATACGCCCTAACAAAGGCGAAAAATGGCATTTTAGAGGGCTGGGTGCATTTCTTTGGCGATCCTAATGCTATTGACTGGCACAAAAACCTCAAAAACCGCGAGCATTTCGTCTTTGACAACGGCTGCACAAGCTGCCACACAAACGTGATAGATAGTAACAACACTTCAGCGCAAGCTCAAAAGATGCACGCGCACTACAAAAAGCTTCTTGGCAGCGATAAAGAGCTAAAATGTGTAAGCTGCCACTATGACGCAGGTCACGGCGCTGGTTTTAGAAACTACCTTGAGTACTGGAAGCCATCGTATAAAATTTACGATAAAAAGATGATCGAAAAGAGGATCGAAACTAAGCAAAAATTCTTCAAAGATGAGTACAAACCTACAAAAGACGAAGAGGAATTTTTAAAACAAAAGGCTGAAAAAGACGCTAAAAAGCCAGCTGGTGGCGGTCTAGCTGGCTAACAAAGAAGCTTTGCTGCTCTTAAGCGACTTTGAGCAAAATGTCATCCTAAATGCATCGCTTTACCGCTTTGGGTTTAGGATGATGCAGCTAAAAAGCGCTAGCGAAGTCATTAAAGACTTTGAGTGTGGCAACAGATATGATCTGTACGTTTTTGACGTAAAAGCTAGAAATTTAAACCTTGATCTGGTTAAATTTATAAGAGATAGTCAAAACATCACTCCCATTATGCTTTTGCGGGGCGTTAGCATCACTAGCGTTTTTAAGAGGATTTACTACGCTAGGGTTAATGATTTTATCATTAAGCCATTTTGGCCCTGAAGAGTTTTTATTTCATGTTTTTAGGCTTTGTAATGTGCTTTTAGGCTCTAAATTTGAGCTAAAAAATGGCATAGTCTTTGACAAAAACTCCCTTTGCGCAAGAAAAGAGAGCGAGGTCATCTATCTTGGCAAAAAAAGAGCCAGCTGCTTGAAATTTTATGTAAAAACTCGCCCCACGTCGTCACCTACGACGAGATAGATCACCACCTATATAAAAATGAAACTTTATCGCAAGATCGCATAAGATCACTCGTACGTGAGATAAGAGCTAAGATGCCAACTATCTGCCTAAAAACCGTGCGAGGCACTGGATATAAGGTGGAGTGAGGGGGTTTAGTCAAATTTAGATCTTATTTGGAGTTAAATTTCTATACTTTTGGATCAAATTTGCTTAAATCCTGCACCCGTTTGACAACTTGTAACAATCTTTTATTAACTCATTATTTTTTTTCAAAGCATCCTAGGATAGGCTTTTGATAAAGTAGCGTCTTTTTTCACAATATAAGCAAGTTATATCGCCTATTACAAAGCACTTTTTACGAAAATATATCGTTTTTACTACAAACAAATTTAGTATTATCCATTGACCATCAAAACAATGGCTTTTTTTAATTTGTAACAAAGAAGCCAAAAATCGCTAATGATAACTACTATTTTTTGTGGATTTGTGGCACCATTGCACCATCAAGAAAGAATTTGTAGAAATTTATAACAAGAGCTGGCTTTACACCAACTCTCTTATGCTTTTTGTAAGCTCCAGGCTCGCTTCGATCTCGGCGCGCTTTGCCATGACACTTTCTATATTTATGCTTAAATTTAGCCCATTTTCATCGCCAAATTTCTTTAGCTCGCACCAAATTTCTTTAATGATCTCGCAGCTACTAGCTAGGTAGTCAGAGCTTAAATTTAGCCTCTCCTCAACCGAGCTTGGCACGCTCACTCCGAGCCATTTGATAAATTCAAGCGTTTTTGCATTGCCTGCTGTGCTAAATGTAAGAAATATCGGCTCGCTTATCTTTGCAGCCGCGCAATCCTCTAAAAATTTACGCGCTAGCTGTGCGTCAAATATCGCTTGTGATATGAAAAATTTAGCTCCAGCTGCGATCTTTTCACGCATCCTTTGTGGCTCATCGCCCTTTTTGCCGTGACGCTCTGCGATACAGACACCGCCTACTGCTAACTCTTTAAATTCGCTAGCGATCTCATAGGCGCGAGCTAAATTTAGCCTAACTTTTTGCGTACTAGAAGTTGCCCCCACTAGAACGTTTAAATTTGAGCTTTGAGCCTTAAGTGCTGCGCGAAATTCATCCTCGCCGTATCCGCTAGCCACGTGGTAAAATATACTAGGAGTAGCGACGTTTAGGTACTTTTTATAGTAAATTTCTGGGCTTAGCGTCCCACTAAACTCAAATGTCCTCTCGCTATTATTTCTCTCGCTCTCGTCTTGCACCTCGTAAAGCACGAGTCCGTCGGCCTTGATATCATTTATCCGCCCCGTCCAGCGCTCTGAGATCTCACGCAGCTTTGCCTCTTCAAATTCAGCCTTTGGCGGCGTGAGTCCATAGAGTACGAGCCCTTTTTCTTTATTTAAAAATTTCTCTTTTAGCATTTTCGTAACTTTGATTTTAAATTTGCAGGATTAGCGTCTAGAAGAGCCTAGACGCTAAAATTTGTATTATAGTCCTCTTACGATCTTGACAGCTTCTATCATGTTTTTAAGGCTTGGCTCGACCTCTTCCCATTTTCTAGTTTTTAGGCCGCAGTCTGGGTTGATCCAGAGTTGCTCTTTTGGTAATACTTCAAGCAGAGCTTTGATCTGAGCGACGATCTCCTCGACACTTGGCACGCGTGGGCTGTGGATGTCGTAAACGCCAGGTCCGACCTCTTGTTTGTAGCCAACGGCTTTGAAAATTTTAAGTAGCTCGTTGCCACTTCTTGCAGTCTCGATACTGATAACATCAGCATCCATAGCCTCAATGGTCTTAATAATATCGTTAAATTCAGAGTAGCACATATGCGTGTGGATCTGAGTTTTTGCCTCAGCTGAGCTTACTGAAAGCTTGAAGCAATCAACCGCAAATTTCTCATAAGCTGGGATATTTTCAGCTCTTAGCGGATAGCCCTCTTTAAACGCTGCCTCATCGACTTGGATCACTCTGATGCCCGCATTTTGAAGGTCTGCAATCTCGTCATAGATACAAAGTGCAAGCTGTTTTGCCACCTCACTTCTTGGAAGATCATCACGCACAAAGCTCCAGTTTAGCATAGTCACAGGACCTGTTAGCATGCCCTTCATTACGTGCTTTGTGATGCTTTGAGCGTATTTCATCCACTTAACAGTCATCGGCTCTGGGCGGCTTACGTCACCAAAGAGAAGTGGTGGCTTGACGCAGCGGCTGCCGTAGCTTTGTACCCAGCCATTTTGGCTAAATGCATATCCGCTGATCTGCTCGCCAAAGTACTCGACCATATCGTTTCTCTCTGGTTCGCCGTGTACTAGCACGTCTAGGCCGATATCTTCTTGAAATTTCACGCAGTGATCGATATATTTTTTGATGCCTGCCTCATAAGCAGCCGCGTCGATCTCGCCTTTTTTGAAATTTTGGCGAAGTACGCGAAGATCAACCGTTTGAGGGAAGCTACCTATCGTTGTTGTTGGCAAGATGCCGTATTTTAGCGTTTCGCGTTGAATTTTGATGCGATCTTCAAATTTCTCGTCACGCTCAAATTTGCTTAAATTTTTGATACGTTTTTGAACGCTTTCAGAGTGGATGAGCTTTGAAGTGGCGCGAGTTTTAACAGCATTTTTGTTCTCTTCGTAAATTTTAGCCTCAGCCTCATCAAGCTTCTCGCCGTTTGCTAGTTTTGTGATGATCTTGATCTCATCAAGCTTCTCAACCGCAAAGCTTAGCCAGCTTTTGATCTCTGGGTTTAAATTTTCTTCATATTTTAGAGTGTATGGTACGTGAAGAAGTGAGCATGAAGTGCCGATGTAAAAGTCTTTGCCACCTATTTTTTCTGAAATTTCACGAACAAGTTTTACTTTCTCATCGATGTTGCTTTTCCAGATATTTCTGCCGTCGATCACGCCTGCAAATAGCGTTAAATGGCTATTTTTAATAGCCTCAAGTGCTTCAAAATTTCTCTTGCCATGGATAAAGTCAAGCGCGATGCCGTAAATTTTAGTTTTAGCCACTTCGCTAACTGCCTTTATCGCATGCTCAAAATATGTCGCAAACACGATCTTGATGTTGCTAGCAACGCCTGTTAGCTCGTTATAAACCTTTGTGATAAGTGGCAAAAGGTCGCTTTCGTTTTTGTCTGTTACAAAGATCGGCTCGTCAAACTGCACTAAAATTTCATAATCAAGCTTAGAAATTTGCTCAAGCAGCTTTTTATACTCGCCTACAAGCGCGTCAAGGTGCTTAAATGGGCAGCTGCCATCAGTTGTCTTTGAAAGAGCCAAAAATGTGATAGGACCGATCAAATTTACCTTGCCTTTTACGCCGTTAGCCTTCGCCTCTTTGTATTCATTTAAAATTTTGTCCACTTTTAGGCTAAATTTGCTCTCGCTGCTAAGCTCTGGCACGATGTAGTGGTAGTTTGTGTTAAACCACTTTGTCATCTCCATCGCAACGCCACTTTTGTTGCCTCTTGAGCAAGCAAAATATTGCTCCAAGCCGCTTAAATTTGCAAATCTTGGAGGTGTAGCGCCAAAAGCGATGATGTTATCAAGCATTAGGTCGTAAAATGAAAAATCATTAACGCTAATAGCCGAAATACCAGCGTCTTGTTGATATTTCCAGTGTCTTTGGCGAAGTGTCTTTGCAGTCTCTTGCAAATTCTCTTCACTAAAACCCTCTTTGCCAGTCCAAAAGCCCTCTAATGCGCGCTTTAACTCTCTTTTTTCTCCGATTCTTGGAAAACCTAAAACATAACTTTTTATCATTTTTATCCTTTTTAAATTTCTATTTTTAAAATTAAATCTGCGCAAGGCACAGCAACCTTGAATATTTTTATGCAGGTATATCCCTGCGACCCAAACCCCCAGCACGTTCAATGTTGTTGCGCTGCGCACAAGTCTGGGTCACACCACACGCGGCGGATGACACCCACTTCTTCTTAAACTAAAGTAAAATTTATAAAAAACCCTGCTAAAAAGATCCTTGCCAAATTTCAGGCATTGCTTAGCTTTGCTATTAAAAATGCAGTTACAATGCAGCGGACCTGCTAGCAAAAATGGACTTATCTCAATGTGAAAAAATGTAAAATCATTTAAAAATTTGCGTGTTTTTTGAAAATCGCTGATATGTTTTTTGCCGAGATTAATGAGCTTTACGCATGGGACAAGGCATCAGCGTTTTCCTTTGTAGTGAATTTTTGTCGCATTATAAACGCTCTTTGCCAAATTTTTGTTTAAATTTGGGCGCTACTAAATTTCACGCCCAAAACTTTTAGTCTTTTTTGCCTTTATTTAGAGATTTTAGCTTAGCATCCATATCAGCTGTAAGCATAGTAAAGACCTTGTTTGTAAGCTGCTGTGTTAGATCTTTAGCCTCTTGCATAGTCTTTTGGCTAAATTCATTTAAGAGTTTGTCTGCTTTTTTCTTATCTTTTTTGTAAAGTTTGACGTACTCATCTTCAAATTTAGCCTGTTTTACCGCCAACTCTTTTTCAAATTTAGCGTAGGCCTCTTTTACCACTGGCGAATACTTCTCATAATCAGTCATCACAAGGGTTTGAAGCTTTCTATAAACCCAGTAAATCGAAGTATCATCAGCGTCGTATGAGCCATCAGAGTAGCCTTTTATAAAGCCATCAAGCCCCTCGTAATACGGCAAATAAACGCTAAGATCAGCCATGCCAAGAGCGACGTAGGTCACACGGCCGATCTCTTTTGGTAGCCATGGGCGCACCTGCATGACGTGAGACTCGTATGTTCTAAAGACGCTTATAGCGCGGTAGATGTTTTTCTTATCTTCGTCTTTACTAACGTAGTTATCAAACGCAGTGCCGTCGTAGTGGGCTCTCATCGCAGCTTTTAGATCCTCAACACTTAGTTTTTTCTCTGGTTTTAAAAATACTGGGAATTTCTGACCATCGGCGAAGTCTTGTTTTAGGCTTGGGTTAAACATGCTTTGAACCCAGCAAACACGTGGGTAGTTGTAAGTCACATCTCTCTCATCATCCCTTGTATAGGCCTTTGTGAAGTTAAATTCTCCATCTTTTGCAGGGTCATAAGTCTTGTTATCGATCGCAAATTTGATAACATCTTTTGCACCCATGAAATTTGGATCATTCTCTTTATAAGCGTGAAGTCTGCCTTGGTTTGCAGTGACGAAATACTCATCTTGTGGGATCTTTGAAGCGATCCACTTATGGCCTGTGCCAGTTTCAAAGTACCAAAGCTCATTTGCATCGACAAATACCACGCCAAAGCCCTCGCCAGCGCCTTTTGTCTCCACTATCTCGCCAAGAAGCTTAACGCCCTCTTTTGCACTCTTCATACGTGGCAAAAGTACGTCTGGGATGTCATCTTCTGTGATGCCGGTCTCTTCGTTGTATGGATCAACTTTTAAAAGCTCATCTTTTGCATAGATGGTCTCAGTGCCACTAAGTCCTACGCCAGCCTCGTTGTAGCCGACTGCTCCGTGAAGTTTTGTGTGTGAGTTTGCGATAGTTGTGTATCTCATGCCATCTTTTGGGAGTGGATATGTAAAGTCATTTGCGCCGTCATGTGCCTTTGAGCTGTGCATGCCAGTTTGGTTTTTCGTAGCTGGATGTATCAAAAAGACTTGCGCCTTTATAGCTTTGCTATCAGCACTTCTAGCCACTAACATAGAGCCATCGTTTGAAGCTTTATCTCCTACTAAAATGGTAGTGCATGCCAAGCTACTTGTGCCTAAAATCGCACTCATAGCGACGATTGATGCGAGAATTTTCCCTTTCATTTTTACTCCTTTAGTAAAATAAAATTTTCATATGTAATTATATGCCAAATTTAATAATTTAATTATAAATTTTAAAACTTTTTTAAGTTAAATGTAAATTTATTGCAAATTTTGTCTAAGTGAAATTTAAATTTTCTAAAGGATTTTTCGCTATAATCCAAATCTTACGCACTTGCGTATAAAATTTCAAAAAGGATTAGCATGCCAAAGATGAAAACCGTTCGCGGTGCTGCTAAGCGCTTTAAAGTAGGTAAAAATAAGATAAAAAGAGGCTCTGCTTTTAGAAGCCACATCTTAACAAAAAAACCTACTAAGCGTATGAGAGATTTGCGTGGCCCAAAATACGTGGACAGCACAAATGTCCCAGCCGTTCGCAAAATGCTCGGCGTATAAGCAGCTGTAGATTTAAGTTTTTGACAAAAAAGTCATTCAAACTCCCCCAAATTTAGGGGCAAGACTCACTTCGTGAGCGCCAATTTGTAAAAGGATAAATATGGCAAGAGTAAAAACAGGCGTAGTTAGAAGAAGACGCCATAAGAAAGTTTTAAAGCTAGCACGTGGCTTTTTCAGTGCTAGACATAAACACTTTAGAAAAGCTAAAGAGCAACTAGAGAGAAGTTTAGTTTATGCATACCGCGACAGACGCCAGAAAAAACGTGATTTCAGACGTTTATGGATCGTTCGTATCAACGCAGCTTGCAGACTAAACGACATTAGCTATTCAAGATTTATCAACGGCTTAAACAAAGCTAACATAGAACTTGATAGAAAAATTTTAGCTGATCTAGCTATGAATGACGCGAAGGCATTTGCGGCACTTGCAAAACAAGCAAAAGATGCTTTGAAATAACACCTTTTCTCCGCTTCGGCGGAGATCTTCTTTTTTTAAATCCTACAAATTTTCATCTAAATTTATTTTTATTTAGTGCTAACATAATCTCATTTGCAATCACATATGCCAAATTTACTGGCACAGCATTACCAATCATTTTATAGGCATCATTTAAATTTGTATAATAGAATTTAAAATTATCTGGAAAACCTTGAATTCTGGCACACTCCCTAACTGTCAATCTTCTATATAAATTTTCTTTACCAGGTTCAAAAATATTCTTATTTTTTTCTACTTTAGGCATAATTGGAGCTTGAGGGTGTAATTGACACTGTCTTCCAGAAGCTTGAACAGTAAAAGCTTGTTCATTCCACTGTCTAACTCTATTTCTACTCATAAAAATAGGTGAATATGCACCAATAAAATATTCATGGTTTAATACTTGACACTTATCACCGTTTGTTTTATTTTGGCTTAAAGCAGGTATTGCACTATCTTTTAGATCATATATAGCATCTTTAAAAGTCATCTTATAGCTATATGGTTTTGGTGGGTTTTTAAAATCTATATTTAAATCTTTTCTAAAACCTACATAAAATACTCTTTTTCTATCTTGTGGCACTCCATAATCACTAGCATTTAATAGATGGATAAATACGTCATATCCAGCTTCTTCAAATTGAGAAATAATATTTTTCACAGCACTATTATGTCTTTTTGCCATCATTCCTTTTACATTTTCTGCTAGAAAAAATTTTGGTTGTTTATCTTTTAATATTCGAATATATTGATAAAATAATTGTCCTCTCGGGTCATCAATTCCTTTTAGCGAGCCTGCCTCACTCCAAGATTGACATGGTGGTCCTCCTATGATTCCATCACAATCAGGAAATTTTGATGATGGTATAGTGCATATATCTCCTTTTATTAAATTCGTATTATGATTTTTTTCATACGTTTCCCATATCGTTTTATCATATTCATTGGCTGTCACAACCTTAAAACCAGCTTTTTCAAAACCTAAGTCAAGTCCTCCTGCCCCTGAGAATAAACTAATTAAATTCATATATAAAACTCCTTTATATAGCAAAACTTATTAGTTTAGTTTTTATAAGTTGAGCTGGATTATCAGGATTCTTGACTTCAACATTCTTTTTACTAACAATATCGGTCTTTTCTTCAATTAGTTTTTCAAGATCTTCTTTATTACTAAAACTTGCCCATTTTTTATCACTTATTAAACACATAAAATTAAATTTTTTATCTAGATCTCTCTTGCAAATATCATCTTTAAAAACTTTCCAAGGATTTTCAATCCCCCACATTCCTCTAATTCGTAAATACGTAACCCCTAACGGATCTACTTTATTAACCCTGCCTAATTCTTTTGTTTCAGAAAATTCAACAGTAGTGATCGCCTCTACACCATTTTTAATCTTTTGTCTAATTTTTTCATAGCATTCTTCAGAAGCACAAAATTCAGTTCCATATACCATACATAAGCTGTTTAATTTATTGTTTTTTACTACACCAACAGCATAAATTATATCTTTTTCATGCCAGTCCTCACAGTTTCTACAAGCACTGGAAAGCATAGGATTTTCTTTTCTTAACGTGTGTTTAGGATAACTACTATTTAAAGCCAGTGAAGCATCTTTTGATTCAATCTTTTTTACTTCTATCGCATCACCACCTTTTAAGATAATATCTGGCGGATTATTGCTATTTCCTAAATAAGAAAATATTTCACTCCATCTTTTATTTCTATCTTCTGGAGTTAAATTAAAACTATCAGCAAATAGATCTTTTATAAATTCTTCTAATGCGTCCCCTGCGTTGTTGGCTCTATTTTTATTAGAATAATGTGTTTTTATCTCCAATATAGGGTTATTTATTACATTTATAACTGCATTTATTAAATTACTCATATTTGTATTCCTTAATTAATAAGACTAAATTTCGATACTCGTATCAAAGCAGTGTTTCACCGCTCCGCTAAATAAGATTTTGCCGTTTTCTAGCCTAAGTCCAAGCTCCTCGCCGCTTTTTGGATAGACTTTTAGACATTGCGCTGCGTTTAAATTTAAAGTAGCGCCATAAAAGCAAGCCGCCATGCCAGTGCCACAAGCTAGCGTCTCGTCCTCCACGCCCCTTTCGTAGGTTCTTACCTTTAAAACTCCGCCATCAAATTTGGCTAAATTTACATTTGCATTGTATTTTTGGCGAAGTGCCCTGCACTCTTTGACGTCAAATTCATCTAAATTTTGCGTGAAATTTACAAGATGAGGCACGCCAGTATCGTAAAAGTACCAAGTTTTGCCGTTTTCATTTAGCGGTTCGCTTAAAATTTTTGGACTTGTTAGCACGACCTCAACGCGCTCATCTTTCACGCTTGCCATCACCTCGCCGCTACCAGTTAGCAGAGCAAATTCGCTTGAACTAACAAGGCCGTTTAGATAGGCATATCTAGCAGCCGCACGCGAGCCGTTGCCACACATCGCAGCGTAGCTTCCGTCGCTGTTGTAAAACTCCCATTTCACGCCCTTTTCATAAGGCAAAAGCACGATGAGCCCGTCAGCTCCCACGCCGTTTGTTCGGCTACAAATTTGCCTTGCTAGCTCGCTTCTATCTTTGCTCAAAAATGTGTGAAATATGACAAAATCGTTGCCGCTAGCGTTATATTTTGAGACTTGCATGAGCCATCCTTCTATTTTTTGCTTGATTTTACTAAAATTTAGATAAGAGTTATTAATAAATTTAAAGGAGCCACCTTGAAGAGCTACATCTTAAATTTAGAAAAAGAGTTTTCTTTGATAGAAAATGGCTTTAAAGAGCAAGAAAATAGGGCTTTGGCTGACTATAAAGCAAAGGGAGCTGCGCACTGCAAAGAGCTTGCATACCTAGCATACGGCTCGGAGGTCTATCAAGTGCGGATGTATGCGGTTTTTCTCTTTGGACACCTATCAGATAGCGAAGAAATTTTGACGTTTTTGAGAGATGAAGTTTCAAAAGATGAAAACTGGCGAGTTCAGGAGGTGCTGGCAAAGGCGTTTGACGAGTTTTGTAAAAAAGTAAGCTACGAGCAGGCACTTTTTGTCATTGATAACTGGCTAGAAAACGGTAATGCAAATGCAAAAAGAGCCGTAACAGAGGGCCTTAGAATATGGACAAATAGGCCCTATTTTAAAGATAACCCAGATGAGGCCATTAGGCGCCTAGCCAGCTTAAAAGAAGACGAGAGCGAGTATCTTAGAAAGTCGGTTGGCAATGCTCTAAAGGATATAAGCAAGAAATTTCCAAATTTAGTAAAAACCGAGCTTGCTAGCTGGAATTTGGGTAGTAAAGAAGCCATGCAAACATATAAATTTGCTAGTAAAATTATCAAGAAATAGCGCAAATTTGCTTTAGAAATTTCTCTAGATCGAGTTTTAAATGCTCCCTATCGCTGCTATTATCTATAACAAATTTTGCCATTTTTTTCTTTTGCTCAATGTCCATCTGAAGCTCTACTCTAGCTTTTGCCTCATTTAAGCTTAGCCCATTTCGGCTCATTAGACGGCTTAGCAAAAGCTCTTTTGGCGCGTAGATCACAGCTACATTTTTAAATTCGCTGTAACGCTCTTTTTTTTCAAAAAACAAAGGGATATCTACAAAATAAACCTGCTCCAAACGCTCAAGCTGCGAAGCTTTGAAAAAAATTTCAGCCTTTATCTTTGGATGTAAAATTTGCTCTAAATTTTTAAGCTTTTTTGGCTCTTTAAAGACGATAGCACCCAGTTTTTTGCGATCTATCTTGCGAGCCTCATCTAAAATTTGCTCGCCAAAAGCTTCTACTATCTCACATTTACAAATTTCAAGCTGCTCGTGCGCGATAAGGTCCGCATCTATCACGCTAAAACCTCGCTCTTTTAGTAAATTTACAACCGTGCTTTTGCCGCTAGCGATCGAGCCTGTGATGACGTAGGCGTTTGGAAATTTCTGCAAACTCGCTCCATTTTTGAAAATTGATAACAATTTTAGCAACTTTTGGCTAAAGTTTTAAAAAATAACCAAAAGGGTGAAAATGATAAGTTATAAAGATGCCGGAGTCGATATAGATGCTGGAAACAGCTTTGTTGAGGCGATCAAGCCTTTCGTAAAATCTACGCAAACACCAAACGTCATAGGCGGTATCGGATCATTTTCAGGTGCGGTCAGACTGCCAAGCGGATATAAAAATCCAGCCATTTTAGGCGCGACCGACGGCGTTGGCACGAAGCTCCGCCTAGCTATCGACGCTAAGAAATTTGAGGGCGTTGGCGAGGATCTAGTCGCCATGTGCGTAAATGACCTCATCTGCAACTTCGCCACACCACTCTTTTTCCTCGATTACTACGCGACTGCAAAGCTTGAGATAGAAAGCGCCAAAGAGGTGGTAAAAAGTATCGCAAACGGCTGCAAAAAGGCGCAATGCGCGCTGATCGGCGGTGAGACAGCCGAGATGCCGTCGATGTATGAAAAGGGCGACTTTGACCTTGCTGGATTTGCCGTGGGTATCGCCGAGGCTGACGAGATCGACAGGAGCAAATTTGTAAAATCTGGTGACGTTTTAGTCGCACTTCCAAGCAGCGGCCTGCACTCAAATGGCTTTTCGCTTGCAAGAAAGGTTGTAAGCGAGCTTGGGCTAAAATTTGATGAAAAAGTGAGTGAGCGCAAGCTCATCGACGTGCTTCTTGAGCCAACTAGAATTTACGTGAGCGACTTTTTAAACCTAAAAGATAAGATCACAGCGATGGCGCATATAACGGGTGGTGGCATAGTTGAAAACCTACCTCGCGTCTTCCCTGCTGGACTTGGCGCGAAGGTGCAAAAAAGCGCTATAAAAACGCCTGAAATTTTTAAAATCCTAGCTCAAAAAGTAGAAGAAAGCGAGATGATGAGGACATTTAACATGGGCGTTGGCATGATCCTTGTTGTGCCTAAAGAAAACGTAGATGCTGTGCTAGAAAATAGCGATGGCTACGTGATCGGCGAAGTGGTAAGTGGCAAAGGCGTTGAGCTAGTTTGATGCAAGAAAATAGCAAAAAATGCTTGCTAAGGACCGAAAATAAGAGCTTTTTTTCCTTAGTGTTTATGCGTGTATAGGCTGTTTTGGCGTGCTAAAAAGCGAGATAAAAAAACTTGATCCTTACAGCTGGTGCGAGGTCTCGCGCACCTCTACTATGCTTTGCGTCACGCATGATAATGGCGAGAAATTTAGCCAAATTTTTATAAATACAGGAAAGTAACTTGGCAAAGCAAAAGGCAAAAATCGCACCGATCTGGGCTAGAGTAAAGGCCTCTATCATCGATCTTTTTATCATCGGCATGCCGATATTTTACATTAGCACATATCTCGTTCTTGGCGGTAAAGAGGCCTTTTTAAACAACCAGCTTGCCATCTTTGTGGTAAATAGCATCATCTCATTTATAATGTGCCTCTTTTTTAGCATAAAGGCGCAAACTCCGGGCTACAAAGCACAAGAAATTTATCTCATAAATTTACAAACCGGCAAAAAACTAAGCCTTTTTCACGCTATCTTACGCCAAATTTGCTTTGCATTTGCTGGCTTTAGCCTCATCGGACTTTGCCTTTGCTTTTTTAGAAAAGACAAGCTAAATTTACACGACATCATAACCCACTCAGCCGCCGTGCAAAAAGCAGCTTAAATTTACTTCACTCCGTGCCAAAGTAGGCGGTTTTTGCCTAACTTTGTATCGATACTCTCTTTTATAATCTCACAAATATACTCTTTTGAAAGCCCTATGTCTTGCTCTTTACTAGATCGTCACCAAAAAGCTACAATCCCGCACCACTCATCACATAGGGCTAATCTATGCGCTTAATTTTTTTATCTTGACAACAGCTTTATCACAAAATAATGCACATTTATCAATGTAAATTTAGCTGATGAAGTATTGTTTCAAATTCTTGGACATAAATCGCCCAAACTAGCTAGATAAATAGTGAAAATCAAGGCTAAAAATGAAGAAATTTAGTTACAAGCCACGAAAATTTTTGATTAAATTTAGCGTAAATTTTAAGCGCTTTGGGAGTAGAGTTTGACCTCGTTTATCAAAAACTCATAAACTCTTTGCTGCACTAAAATTTCCTCCTCGCAACCACTCATTAAGCGGCGAAGGTGCGAAAAGTCTATCTTTTTAGCATATCTTTTATGATCTTTCATATCTTTATCTATGCTTAAAAGAAGTGTGTCAAGCGTGATCCTATCGTTTCTTTTGACCCTTGCCACGTACTCTCTAACGGTTTGGATTAAGAAATCTTTTCTAGTCTGATCGTTTTCATAAATTTCATTTACGATGTCATTTAAGATGAAAAAATCATCCTCATCTGGGTCAAATTTAGCCGAGATAATCGCAGCAAAAATTTTGGCACGAAACTCTAAAGACTTGTGATGATAGACAAAAAAATCTCTAAAGGCCGATAAAAAACGAAGTTTGATCTTTCCTGACATTGTCCTACTTTTGGTGAAATTTATGTGAGATTATATACTCTTAAAGCTAAATTTTTAAAAATGTAACTATAAAACTAAATTTAAGTATAGTTTTTGTATGATTGCGAAGCTCCTTCTTAGACCTGTGCAATGCTTTTTATGAGCACCGCTTCAGGGTGGGAACACAGCAGAGCACTTGTATTAAGTGTGTGCCGCAGTCATCTGAGAGGGGGTCTTTCTAAACCAAAATGCTCATTAAAATCATCGCAAATTTTTAAAAAATCCACTCCATCGATCTTAGGTTTTTCGCTAAAAAATTTATACATATTATTAAAGCCGTCAGTTAGCTCTTTTGACTTGACGCCGTAGCTTATAGAAATTCCAGCTTCGATGTAGGCTGAGAGCTTATCGCAGTATTTTAGCGCTTTGCCATCGATCGGGTTAAATTTATCCTCATTTACATTCTCCATAGTCCCTTCGTGGCAGATGATCTTGCGCTCATAAGTCCTATTTTCAAACTCATCTTTGATAAATTTCTCGCCATCTTTTCTGATACCAAGGATATAGCTAAACTCATCTTTGATCTTTTCAGGCACAAATGGCAAAATCCTCTCATCAATAAGCCTCATCTCATACTCGCTGATGATCTCATTTAGCCCCTTTACACCGTATTTTACAGGGCTTATGATATCTCTTGTGAGGCTCTCTGGTAGGTCGTGAAATAGTGCGCAAAAGAAGTTATTTTCTAGCCGTTTTTTGCAAGCTTTTGCTTTTAGTGAGTAAAAGTAGCTAAGTATCGCAACAACTAGCATATGTCCTAAGACCGCAGTTTCAGGGATACGAGGCGTTTGTGCCCAGCGCTTTTGAAACCTTAGTCTGCCACTTAGATCTACAAGGCGGGCTAATTTTTGATTCATAGCGATCTTTCTAACGCCAATTAGTTCGTAATAATCCTCCATCTCCTCCTCAACCTTCGCCTTAAGCTCGTCGATGTCACTTAAAAACTGACTCGTTTGATAGACGATAGAAAATTCCCACCTCGTGGCAAGATAGCTGGCTGCTTTTAGTATAAGGCGCTCTTTTTCGTGAGTTTTGTCGTTTTTATAGTGGTTTTTAAATCTCTCCAAAAACTCGCCACCCTCGATATCTGAGATGAGCGTCTCAAGGTTACTTAAAACCCAGCTATTTATCTGCTCTTTTTTCGTCTTTTGGATGTGGTGAAAGACGTCAGGGCGTATGTCTGTGACTACGACCCTGCTTAAAAACTCAAAAATTCCAGCCTCGATGATGTAATTCATGTCGGCATTTTGCTCTTGTTTTGCTATGAAATAAGCGATGATAAATTTATGAGCCTGTTTGTCAAGCTCGACTAAATTTGTCATCTTTGGATAGTCGTTCCAACGTGATATAGATGCTGCTTTAAAGATATGTTCTATAAGCTTAGCACTTATCATTATTTATCCTTTTTGACTACTTTTGGCTTCTTATCATCGGCGTAGCTTATCTTTCTAAAGCCCTCTTTGTTTGAGCTTCTTCTTGGTTTGTCATCTTTTTGAAATTTATCATCTCTACCACCTCTGCTGCCACCAGCTCTACTGCTGCCCCTGCTACTGCCACGATCACTCGTACTACGTCTTTCACGTGGCTTATCACCAAAGCTACTTCTCTCTCTAGTTCTTGGAGTAAATTCTTTCTCTTCAACTGGCTTTTTCACCACTAGATCAGAGCTGATCTCAATAACTGTATGGACATTTCCACGTGGATTAAAGTCGCCAACTATCTTCATAAATTTTGGCTCTAGTTTTTTCTCTAAAACAGAATAAATTTCATTTATACTATCTTCGTGGCTGATGTTGCGGTTCATAAAGCTATTTATATAAAGCTTTATCGCTTTTAGCTCGACAA
>ERZ772960.1353-NODE-1353-length-19653-cov-8.263904_pt1 | contig 19653 bp, 17 predicted proteins | sample MGYA00580678_ERZ772960 | MGnify/ENA primary metagenome ERZ772960 (study PRJEB29015, sample SAMEA2737930) | human oral metagenome | biome: human oral; feature: human-associated habitat; material: dental | place: China | collected 2059 ... | reverse complement strand
GAGGCTCGAACTCGCGACCCCCACCTTGGCAAGGTGGTGCTCTACCACTGAGCTATTTCCGCGTCAAATTGCCATGCTATGCGCTGACTGACAAAAGCTATTATACGCATTCCCCATGTGCTTGTCAAGCATTTATTTTTAGGCAAGGCGCGCCGCTCATTTGACAATCAGCACGGAGGCGTCTTCGTTCTCCACGACCTTTTGGCTCACGCTGCCGAGCAGGAAGCCCTCGACGGCATTCAGCCCCTTGCTGCCAATCACGATGAGATCGCTGCCCGTTGCCTTCGCAAAGGCGACGATCTCCGCTGCGGGAATGCCGTTCTTCTCGTGCGCGCTCACAGGGACGCCTGCGGGAATATTCTTCTTCGCCCCGTCAAAAATCTCCTTCGGGTCTTGCATGCTCGCGACGAGCTGCTCGACGGGGATAAAGCGCTGCTCCGCCGCGCTGTGATCCGGCTTCATACTGGAAACGAACAGCAAATCAATCGTGCCGCCCGTCACCGAGGCGATTTCCCCTGCAAATGCCGCCGCACGGCACGATACAGGCGAACCATCGACGGGGACTAAGATCTTCATATTATCCTTCATCTTCCTTAACCGCCTTTCTGCAAATGCAAAGCAGAACATTTTCTTTGTATAGTAGATAATTCGAGAAAAGCGTGGAAAATCCTCCCCCGTCTACTCTTCTTCCTGCGGCGCATGCCACGCAGCGAGGATTTCCTCGGCGCGCGCGCGGACGCGGGCGGAAAGCGCCTCGCGCGCGTCCGTCTCGCTCGCGCTTTCTGCTTCCTCTTCAGCGCGCGGCGCAATGCCGATTGCCGCAAACTCTTCCGCAAGGCGCTCCATCGTGCCTTCCGCGTCCTTGTAGTAGGCGCTGCCGCGCAGGTGAAAGAACGTCCATCCGAGACGCTCCAAGACGGCTTCCCTGCGCTGTTCTTCGGCGGCGACCGCCGCCGTAAGCCCCCAGCGCTCGCCGTCGCAGACGATGGCAGCCTTGGCGCGCGCGCCGCGCACGACCATCGGGATCGCATACGAGCCGACGATGTAATGCTCGTGCAGCGCATAGCCCATCTTCCGCAAGTCGCGCGCGACTGCCGCCTCAAACGGCGTCGCCTTGCGGCGCGCATCCTGCAGCGTCTTCTTTTCAGAAGCGGCGTATTCAAAGAGCGTGCGGCGCAGATCGCCGCTCTTCAAGTCGATGGCGTCCATCGAGTGAACGAGGAAAATCTGATCGCGCGCACGGCTCACCGCGACGTTGTAACGCCGCGCCTGTTCGCCGCCGTAGCCCTCGCTGACGAGGCGGAGCGTCCCGTCCTCGCTCTCCGTCAGGCTGTCGACGAAGGAGAGGAACACGACGTCACGCTCGTCGCCCTGGAAATGCGCGGGTGTTCCCGAAAGAAAGTGATGCGCTTCGAGCACCTCTATCCCAATATGCGCGGCAGCAATCTCGCGAATCCGCTTCGGCTGTGCGTCGCCGAGCATGGAGATCGCGCCGAATGTCACTTCTTTATACGCTGGCTGCTCGAGGCAGGCGGCGAGCAATGCCGCGATATACTCCGCCTCGCCCTCGTTGCGCTTGCTGCTTTTCTCGCGCATTCCCGCGACGCGGCAGTCGACCATTGGGACGAACGCGCCCGTGCCCGCCTCGCGCAGCGGACGTATGCGCCCATCGTAGCAGAGCTGGTTCGAGTATTCGATGATCTCCGGCACGGAGCGGAAGTGCTCCGTCAGCATATTGCCCCTGAAGTGCATCTGCGCGAGATCGTAGAGCGAGGTGTCCATCGTGTAGAGTGCGGCATGCGGCACGATCCCGTCAATCGTGCTCGCCATGAGGTGCGCGATGTCGTCTGCCGCCACGCCGACCGCCGATGGGCTGACCTGCTTGTCGTCGCCGACGACGATGATCTTCTTGCCGTAAAAGAGGAGCGGGATTGACGTGATGTCGGCCTGGCTCGCCTCATCGACGATGATGATGTCAAACTTCTCCGCGTCCGCCGAAAGGCTCTCAAAGACGCGCGAGAGCGGCATGATCCACGCAGGAACGGCGTGCTGCGCCTCGCGCATACAGGCGCGCGCCTCGCGGATATGGCGCACGGCGTACTTCCCCTTGCCCTTGCCGAGCTTCGCGACCGCCTTGCCCCAGCCAATGAGCGCGGACTGGAGATCCGAGCCTGCCACGGATGCCAGCAGGTGCTGCCAGGCGAGCTTTTCGGCGAGCGCTTCCGTCGTATGGTGAAGCGCCTCCGTCAGCCGTGCAATCTCATGGCCGAGCGCAGCGGCATCTTCATGGGGCGCGGCGGCGAGCTGCTGCGTGAACACGGCCACGAGCCACGCTTTCCCGGCCTCGCGCGGCGGCTCAGAAGAGCCTGCCGCCCCGTCCTTTTCGCGTATCGCCTGCGCCCACTGCGGCGCGGCATCGGCGAGGCGGTCGAGGAGCGCCTCGCGGCGCGCATACGCCTCCTTCAGCCCCTCGACGTGCAGGAGCTGCGCGTAGCCCTGCGCGTAGCCCTGCGCGTCGCCGCTCTCGATAGCGTGCGCCATGCGCAGGGCAAGCGGGCTCGACGCGGCGATCAGCGCCATGCGCGTCGCCTCGATGTCCGCCGCGCTCCCCTTCGCGCCCGTCAGCCGCAGGAGGCGCTGCCAGCGCGGGAAGTCATGCTCGAGCCAATCGAGCTCCCGCTCGAGGCGCTCGTGCGGCGTCGCAAAGTCGCAGTCTGGAAGAACCGCCCCCGTGTTGACACCCGCACGTTTCCAGACGAGCATGAGCTCATCGAAGACGCGCGCATACCAGTCGAGCATCGCGGCGAGCTCCCGCCAGCGCGCACTGCAAAGATCGTCGATGTCGTCGGGCGTCTTCGCGAGCGTGTCGTAAGACTCCATGCCATACGGCACGAGAAGCTCCTCCCACTCGCGCCGCACCTTTTCGCGCGCAGAAAGGAGCGCGACGTACTGCATCGCAAGCTGACAGTCGCGGCGCGAGGAGAGCCCATGCCCATCGATCGAAAAGCCCTGCTGAATGCGCAGCCAGTCGCGGTGGCGCAGACGGTCGAGCCACGAGAACGTGCCGTCCTCGCGAAATGCGTCTGCCATCTCCGCGAGCGTCTGGAGCAGATCCGCCCCCGCAGGCGCGCCGAGCGTATAGCGAAGATCGCGCCCGAAAAACTGCGTCATCGCCTGTCCCTTCAGCTGCTGCACGCGCGCGATGTCGCGCCCGAGCATTTCCCAGACCTCACGGTGTGCGCCGCCCAGCCGCCCCGCCAAAATCGCCTCGCGCGCCCAGTCGAGGCGCAGGCGGTCGAAGTCGATTGCCCCGTGAAGCGCGTCGGCATCGAGGAGGCGCATTTCCTCAATGTCGTCTGCCACCTCCCGCCCGCGCGAGAGGATACGCCCCGCGTCACTCGTCCGCGCATCGGGAAGCGCCGCAAAAAGCGTCTCCTCCTCCTCGCGCAGCACGGACTCCTCCGAAATGGCACGCTCCATGCGCGCGGGCGTCAAAAGGCGATCCGAATCGGGCAGCGTGCCGGAGAGATCCGATAGGCTCGCCGCGTCGAACATCGCATTCGTCGCGTACAGCTCCGCAAGCTCCGCCTCCGAGAGCGGCATTGCCGCATCGGGCGCAATCGTGCCCGGCAATCGTCCGACGAGGTGCGCGTTCTTCCGCACGAAATCCGCCATGCGCGAGAGCGACCAGCCCTCCTCGCCGAGCGTCAGATAGTCGCGCCGCGCCTCGACCTCCTGTATGCCCGACGCGCGCGCGCGAAGCTCCGATAGGCGCGAGAGGAGCTCGCTGCGCTCCTTTTCGAGCTTTTCTGCCGCCGCCCGCATCTCGTCCGCCGAATGGCTCGAGAGCATATCGCATATCCCCGTGATGGAGCGCTCCATATCGGCGCGCCCGTCGTCTAGGAGCGCGACGCAAAGATTCTGCACGCCTTCTGGCAGCTTGTCCTTCAGGACAGAGAGCGCCTTCGACGTCGCGCTCGTCACGAGGACGTGCTGCCCCTCAGCGAGGAAATGCCCGAGAAGGTTCGCAATCGTATGCGTCTTGCCCGTGCCCGGCGGTCCCTGCACGACGACGGCAGGCGCTTCTCCAATCCGTCGCGCAATCGCGAGCTGCTCGGCATTGGCAGGACGAACGAGCAGGAGATCCGCCGCCTCGCCGCGCGCGTCGGCGACAAGCTGCTGCGCCGCTGGCGTTTCCTCTGCCGCTGCCACTTCTTCAACGCCCGCGCCCCCCTCGCCATCCGAATCGACGAGGGCGAGCAGTGGCTGCGGCAGCTCCCCGCCATGCGCCATTTCCTCCATGATAGCCTTAACTGCCTTGCCCGTGCCCGCGCTCCGCCTGCGCAGGAATAGGACGGGGCGCGGGTAGAGCAGATACCAGTCCGTCGGCAAAAGCTCGAAGCGCTTCTGCGCAAAACGGCAGTTCGGCGTGAGCGCCGTCGCCTCGGCCTCCAGAAAGGCGGGCAAATCGCCATCGAGCGGATGGATGGACGCTTCGTCGACGCGCGCGGCAAAGGCGCGCACCGCCGCAGGATCGATGCCGGGGAGCTCCTGAAACAGGTCGTAGTAGACCTCCGTCGGCTGCCCCGCCTCCACGAGCTGCATGACGCCGCGCGTGTCGTAGACGAGCTTCACCTGCCGCAGGAGAATCGGGTGATCGAGCTTCGTGTCAAGCCCATTGAGAAACGAGCCATTTCCGACGACGAGCTCAAGCCGCTCGGAATCCTGGCGGCAGCGGTCGTAGAGGTCATAGAGCGCCATAAAGAGCTGCTGCGTGCGGCTCTTGACCATTTCCCCCGCCCGCCAGAGTGTGCGGCGGCGCTTCCAGTCCTCGAACGCCGCAAGGCGCACGCCGTCGTCCACGAAGCGCTCCGTCACGTCGCCGAGGCGCGTGTCGCGCCGCTGGCGTTCCTCGTAAACCTCGACATCCGCCGTCTCGAAATGCTTCCAGTCGCGCGTGCGCAGCCAGCCGATGAGCTCAAACGGGAGCTCGGGGCACGGTGAAAAGGACGGCTTCTCCACTTCGAGCAGGATGCCGGCATGCGCCTCGTCGGACGGGTCATAGAGATGGATTCGCTTCGGGTCAATCGGCAACTCGTCAAAAAAGAGCCGCCACGCCTCCTCGTCGATATGGCGCACGAGCTGCTGGCGCAGGTCGCAGACCTGACGGATATAATCGAATAATTTCAGTACCTTTTTCTGATTGTCCAACGCGAACCCTCTTTCCACGTAATGATGATAGCTTTAAGGAAGCACTGATTAATTCAGCCGCCCATCTTCGCACATCTGCACTGTCCTCTCGTCGTCGACAAATCCGCGGCGTAGCACCACTACGCCTGTGGTTTGTCTCCTAGATAGGAACAGCGCATCTATGCAAATCTGGGCAACTTCATTTAATCAGCGCTTCCTTAATTATACCATATAAAATGACCTTGTTTCAGCCGCCCCGCCTCGGCTCAAGAATATTTTTCCAAAAGACTGGATTCTGCGCCTTTTTTCTGTTATAATGAATAAAGATTATTGATTAGGAAATAGGAGGCACACGATGGCTAACGAAAAAAAGACCCCGTACGCGGGAACCCAGACGGAGAAGAACCTGCTCGCAGCATTCGCGGGCGAGAGTCAGGCGACGAACAAGTACACCTACTTCGCAGCGCAGGCAAAGAAGGACGGCTATGAGCAGATCGCCGAAATCTTTGCCAAGACGGCGGCAAATGAGCAGTACCACGCGAAGATGTGGTTCCGCGAGCTCGCAGGGCTTGGCAGCACGCAGGAGAACTTAGGCTCTGCTGCCGATGGCGAAAACTACGAGTGGACGGATATGTACGCGGGCTTCGCGAAGACCGCTGAGGAAGAAGGCTTCAAGGAGCTCGCAAAGAAGTTCCGTCTCGTCGCCGCCATTGAGAAGCACCACGAGGAGCGCTACCGCGCACTCATCAAGAACATCGAGACGGCGCAAGTCTTTGAAAAAGGCGAAATCAAGATCTGGGAATGCCGCAACTGCGGACACATCGTCATCGGCAAGAAAGCGCCCGCTATCTGCCCGACCTGCGCGCATCCGCAGAGCTTCTTCGAGATCAGCGCGGAGAATTTCTAAGGAAGCGCTGATTCAATGAAGTTGCCCAGATTTGCATAGATGCGCTGTATCTATCTAGGAGACAAACCACAGGCGTAGTGGTGCTACGCCGCGGATTTGTCGACGACGAGAGGACAGTGCAGATATGCGAAGATGGGCGGCTGAATGAATCAGTGATTCCCTAAAGAGACGTTATTGGATTTCCTTGTAATTGTGCCGTTAAGGCATAGAAAAACCCGTCTAGACTTCACTGTCGAGGCGGGTTTTCTATTGAATCAGCTCCCGCCCAATGCTGTAAATGCACGCCGCATAGAGCAAAAAGAAGATGATTCGATGCACGACCTGCCCTGGCACGAAGCGGCTCACGCTGTGCCCGAGCGCAAGCCCAACGGCGAGTGCGGGCAGGAGATAGATGAACGCGTCCAGCGCAGGCGCGAGCGAGAAGCCGCCGAGCGTGTAGCTCGTCAGCGAGGTCAGATTGCAGAGAAAGAAAAATACAAAGCAGGTCGCGCGAAATACCGCAATCGGCATCTTCGTATGCGCGAGGTAAATGACGAACGGCGGTCCTGCCATACCTGCCGTGATGGACGTGAAGCCCGAAAGGATGCCCGTCCGAAACGAGTTGCGCGGGCGCTCCGCGATTTCGCGATGCGTAACCTGCATGGAGACGAGCGAGAGCAAAATGAGGGAATCAATGAACAATCGTAGCGTCCCGCTGTCCGCCCACGAAAATGCGAAAAAGCCAATCGGCTGCCCGAGCAGCACGCCGAGATAGAGCATGCCGATGAGCGGCAAGTTCGCCTGCCGCAGCGCAAACGCCCCCTGCACGAAATTGCCGCAGCACGCGAGCAGCAGCATGACGGGCACGGTCAGCTTCGGATCGTAGAACAGCATGAGGAGCGGCGCGGCGACGATGACCAGCCCGAAGCCCGTAATCGCCTGCAAAAATGCCGCGAGCAAAATGGCAAGCGCAGGAAAAATCTGTGCGCTAAAGCCCGCGAGATAGGAAGACAGCATTTCGTTTCGCTCCTCTCAAAAGATGTCAACCGCTAAACCATACGCCCATTATACCGCAAGACACATCTTTTTTCACGAACTAACACCGTGCTAATGTATTTCCCACCTCTTTCTGCTACAATAAAGAGAATAATTCTCATAAAAGATGAAGGAGGAAGCGAAAATGAAACCTGCCCTGCAAGGCATCCCGGAGACCATGCTGATTCCGCTTTGGGCGCGCGCCTACGAGACGAAGAAGAAACACCCACTGCTCCGCGATCCCGATGCCGTCGCGCTTGTCGAAGCGATCGACTACGACTTTTCCAGGTTTCGCCGCGCGCGCCTCTCCCAGATCGGTTCCGCCATACGCGCGCGCATCCTCGACGAGGCGGCGCGGGACTTCATCCGCGAGCACCCGGACGCCGTCTGTCTCAACCTCGCCTGCGGGCTGGACACGCGCTTCTCGCGCGTCAAAAGCGAGCAGACGGACTGGTACAACATCGACCTGCCCGAAGGCATGGCGCTGCGAAACGCTCTCCTGCATGAATCCTCCCCGCACATCCACAATATCGCGATGTCGATGTTTGACCCGCGCTGGACGGACGCCATTGAGACGAATGGCAGGCCTGTCCTCATCCTCATGGAAGGCGCATCGATGTATTTCAAAGCGGAGGAGATGCGGTCGCTCTTCCAGCTTCTCATCAAGCATTTCGCGCCTGCGACCATGCTTCTCGAAGTCATGGCATCGCTCCTCGTCAATCACCAGAAATACCACGACAGCGTCAAACGGGAATCCGCCCCATTCCAGTGGGGCGTAACGCGCGGGCGGGAAGTCGAAGAACTTTGCGCGGGCGTGCACCTCGTCTGGGAGCGCTCGCTCTACGAGGGCTATCGCCGCCATTGGGGACTGCTGGGACTTCTCTCGCTCATCCCTTGGGTCAACCGCAACATCAACAACAAAATTCTCTGCCTCACATTGGAAAAAGAAACGCACGAAAAAGCAGCCGCCGCGGCGCGACGACTGCCATAGGGGAAGGGACAGGGACGAAGTCTCATGCTTCTTCGTGTGCGTGGCGGAATGCGACCGCGTAGGCGAGCACGACAGCGAAGCAGAAGGCAGGGAGGTAGAACGCCGAGCGGATCGCCGTTTCCTCCGGTGTGAAGCCGCTGACGAGGAAGCCGAGTGTGTTGTTGTCGACGAGGCTGCCCATCATCGGCGTGATGATCGCGCCGCCGAGAATCGCCATGATGAGTCCTGCCGCGCCGAACTTGACCTCAGAACCGAGCCCGCGAAGCGCGATGCCGTAGATGGTCGGGAACATCAGGCTCATGCAGCCCGATATGCACATGAGCGTGTAGAGGGAGATGTCAATCGGCAGATAGACCGTGCCGATGCTGCAGGCAATGCCGCCTGCGGCGAATGCCGCCATCATCTTTGCGGGCGTGATGTACTTCATGAGATAGGTGCAGAGCCAGCGGCAGCCGATGAAGAGAAAGATCGAATAGATGTAGAAGTTCGCCGCCTCCGCTTCGAGGACGTGGAGATTTGTCATCGCGTACTTGATCGTCCACGTCCAGACGGCGATCTGCACGCCGACGTAGAAGAACTGGGCAATGACGCCGCAGTAGTAGCGCGGGATGGAGAGGAGCTTTCGGATGGCTTCGGCGACCGTCATATCGTCCGCCGCATCCTTGTCGCGGAGCTTGCTGCGGAAGAATACGCACCAGATTACAAATGCGATGAGAATGAGCCCGACGTAGGGAACGCAGACCCAGAAGAGTTCCGTATCGCGCAGCGCGGTCAGCTCTGCCTCGCCCATCGCAAGGCGATCGTCGAGCGTCGCGGGATTGAGATGCGCGAGAATCACGTATTTTGCGAGGAACAGCCCGGCCATCGAGCCGAGCGGATTAAACGCCTGCGCGAAGTTCAGCCGCCGCACGCTCGTCTCCTGCGCGCCGAGCGAGAGGACGAACGGGTTGCACGTCGTCTCCAAGACGGACAGCCCGCCCGCGAGCACGAAGATCGACACGAGGAAAAGATTGTAGCTTTGGAGCAGCGCGGCGGGGATATAGCCGAACGCGCCGACCATGTAGAAGCCGAGCCCGACGAGCACGCCCATGCGATAGGAATACCGCTTGATGATGAACGCGGCGGGCAGCGCGAGCACGGCATACGCGCCGTAGAACGCGACCTGCACGAGCGAGGAATCGACCGCCTTAATCATAAAGATTTTCGCAAACGACGGAACGAGATTGTCCGTCATATTGTTGAGCAGCCCCCACAGCGCGAAGCATGATACGAGCAACATGAAATACACGCGGTTCTCTTTGGAAACGACGGGTACTTCCTGCTCGACCTGTGGGAGGTCAGCCCTGATTGCCTCCGTTTTCATGGTACACTCTCCTTTTCGTCCAACTGTCTAATCCTTTGCGTAATGCTTGTAGCCCGGATGCCGGCCCGTGATGCCGTAGTATTTCCGAAGACCGATGAGCTTGTCTATATTTTCCCTTGAGATCTCCTTCGGCCCGCCGAGCTGGTACGCGGTCAGATTGATCTTCGCGAAAAGCTCGAGCGTCTCCATGCGGTAATACGCGTCGATGAGCGTTGCGCCGACCGTCAGTGCGCCGTGATTTTCGAGGAGCACCGCATCGTGCTCGGCGAGGTACGGCGCGATCGCATCGGGCACTTCCTGCGTGGACGGCGTGCCGTAGGGCGTGATGGGGATTGAGCCGAGCGTCGCGACCGTCTCGATCATGTCATAGCGATCGAGCGGGACGTGTGCGACGGCAAATCCCGTCGCCGTCGGCGGATGCGCGTGCACGGCTGCCCCAACGTCCTCGCGCTCCGCGTAGCAGCGCAGGTGCATCTTGATCTCTGACGAGGGACGATAGCCGTCCTGCGCCTCTAAGATCCGTCCGTCCATCGCGATATGGACGAGCTTTTCGGGCGTGATGAAGCTCTTGCTGATGCCCGTCGGCGTGACCATCAGCGTACCGTCGGGGAGCTTCACCGATACATTCCCGTCGTTCGCCGCGACCCAGCCGAGCTGCCACATCTTGTGGCAGACGTCGCAAATTTCTGCTTTTACTTCCTCGTATGCCATAGCCAAAAACTCCTCCTATCCGTCAATCTGTCACGACGCCCTTTTGCAGCATGATGTTCGCATAAATCGCCATTTCGCTCGTCGTCACGATTGCATAAGCCTTTTTTGCTTCCTCGTAGAATTGGAATCGCTCGATTGTGCCGATTGCCTCAGCCCCTCGCGCGTCGTGGCGCGCGACGATCGCGCGGTAGTCGTCCCAGATCGGCGTCTTTGCGGGATCGCCCGGCATGACTTCCATGAGATTCACCGGGTGATCCACGTAGGCGTCGAGCGGGAAAAGCTGCAAGATCGCATCGAGGAGCTCCGGCACGCCGTGCCCGTCGGCACGCACGACAAGCGCGTCCTTCCCGATGGACTCCGCGGGGAAATTGCCATCGGCAATCACGATGCGGTCGCTGTGCCCCATCTCGCAGAGGACGCGCAGCAGCTCCGGCGACAAAATCTTTGGTATTCCCTTCAGCATGATACGATTTCCTCCCATCTTTTGAAAGCCGCTGTCCACGCTTCCGTATCCATCGGCTCGTATACCGTGCAGACCTCCGAGCGGCGCACGACCTCCCGCGCCTCCTCCAGGCGCAAATCGCCTGCGGCGAGGAGCTGCACGAGCACGTTGCCCATGACCGTCGCTTCGACGGGACCTGCCACGACGCGCCGCCCGCAGGCGTTCGCCGTCATCTGACAGAGGAGCGCGCTCTGCACGCCGCCGCCCACGATGTGGATATCCGCGCCCCGCACCGCCGGCACGAGCGTTTCGAGCCTTTCAAGCGCCGCGCGGTACTTGAGTGCAAGGCTCTCGTCGATGCAGCGGACGACTGCGCCTACGCGCTCCGGGACATTTTGCCCCGTCCGCGCGCAGTAGGCGCGGATGCGCTTCGGCAGGTCGCCTGCGGCGACGAAGTCCGACGCGTCGGGATCGACAAGCGCGGCAAACGGCTCTGCCGCCCGCGCCATCTTCTCCAGCTCGCCAAAGCCGTAGGCGTGCCCCTCACGCATCCATTGCCGCCTGCTCTCCTGCACGAGCCAAAGCCCGATGATGTTCTGCAGGAAGCTCACGCGCCCGCCATAGCCGCGCTCATTCGTGAACGCGGCGCGGCGCGCCGCCTCGGTCAGAATCGGTGCAGAGAGCTCCGTCCCGAGGAGCGACCAAGTACCGCAAGAGAGGAATACGAACGGCTCGTGCGCTGCCGGCACGGCTGCCATCGCGCTCTGCGTGTCGTGCCCCGCGACGGCGATGACAGGCAGGCGCGCAATGCCAAGCTCGTCCGCGAGCACTTCCTCAATGCGCCCGACCTGCGTGCCCGCCGGTACGATGCGCGGGAAAATGCGCGCAGGAAGCCCAAACGCCTCGATGACGTCCTGCGCCCATGTGCCGCCCTGCGCGTCGAATAGCTGTGTCGTCGACGCGATGGACGTCTCCGCACAACGCTCGCCCGTCAGCATGTAGTTCAAAAGGTCGGGCATGAGCAGCAGCGTCTCGGCACGCGCTAGGAGCGCGGGGCGCTTTTTCTTCAGCGCGAGCAGCTGGAACGCCGTATTGAGCGCGAGGAACTGTGTGCCCGTCCGCGCGTAGAGCGTTTCTTTCGGCAGGAGGCGAAACGCCTCCTCCATCATGCCCGCCGTCCGCCCGTCACGGTAGTGCACAGGGTTCTCCAGAAGCGCGCCATCCGCATCTAAGAGCCCGAAGTCCACGCCCCATGTATCCATGCCGATACTCGCTGCGCCAAAATCCCGCGCCTTCAAAAGCCCCTGCTTGATTTCGTGAAAGAGCCGCAGGACGTCCCAGTACATCGTGCCGCGCACCGTGACCGGCTCGTTTGCGAAGCGATGGAGCTCATGGAGCGTTATGCGCGCCCCATCGAACGCCGCGCCCATGACGCGCCCGCCGGACGCGCCAAAGTCCACGGCGAGGACGCGTTTTGTCTGCGCCATCAGAAAGCCCTCCTTCCTCGCTTACCGATACATGGGGCCATACGCCTCGCACGCGCGATAGTCCTGCCCTTCCTTGTCCGCGCCGAACGCGTTCCAAGCGGCGGGACGGAAGATGTCCTCCTCCGGCACATTGTGCATGCAGACGGGGATGCGCAGGATCGAGCAGAGCGTGATGAGATCGGCGCCGATATGCCCGTAGCTGATTGCGCCGTGATTCGCGCCCCAGTTGTTCATGACGTCGTATGCCGAGCGGAATGCGCCCTTTCCCGTCAGACGCGGCGTGAACCACGTGCAGGGCCATGTATAGTCCGTACGCTTCCAGAGCTTGTCCGACACCTCGGCAGGCAGATTCACCGTGTAGCCCTCGACGAGCTGCAGCACAGGGCCGAGCCCCTTCACGAGATTCAGGCGAACCATCGTCGCGGGCATTTCCGTACGCGTCAGGAAGCGTGAGGAGAATCCGCCGCCGCGGAAGTAGCCATTGTCCGCCGGACACCACTCCGTCGCCGCAAGGCATGCCTTCTGATCGGCTTCCGTCATCTCCCAGAACGGCTTGATCGTGCCGTTTCCATCCGCGTCCTTCGCCTCGCCGCAGGCATCGAGGCATGCCGCACCGGAATTGATGAGGTGAATGAAGCCCTTGCCCTCCTTCGCGACGCCTTCGAGTTCGTAGCCAGTCGCTTCCTTGACCGCCTTCGGGCTCCAGTAGGTGCGCACGTCGGCGAAAATCTGCGCGCGATTTGTCAGGAGTTTGTTAAAGAGCATCGAGACGCCGTTCAGCGTGTCGTTTTCCGTCGCGAGTATGTACGTCTCACGCGCGCCCGTCCAGTCAAACGACGAGTTCAACATCGCCTCGGGGAAGTCGCAGTTCGGATAGAAATCCGTCCACTGGCGCTGCCCTTGGAAGCCGCCCGCAATCGCATTGTGCCCGACCATCTCCTCCTCGCAGCCCTTCGGCAGGTTCGGATTGCCGTTGTAGAGATCCTTGATGATGCACATCATCTTGACGACAAACTCCCATGCCTCTTTTTTCTCCGCGTCCGTCTTGCGCGCAAAGTCGGGATTCTTATCAAAGCCTTCCTTGCAGTGCTCCTTCGTCCATGCGAGCGCCTTCTGATACTCCGCCTCGTCGTAGACGCCCTCCGTCATGCGGCGGATAATCTCGACCTCGTCGACCGACTCGACGCGCATCCCCAGATATTCCTCAAAAAAGTCGGGATTGATGATCGAGCCTGCAATGCCCATCGTGATCGAGCCGATCTGCAAATACGACTTGCCGCGCATCGTCGCCGCCGCGACTGCCGCCCGCCCGAAGCGCAGGAGCTTTTCCTGCACGTCGTCGGGGATTCCCTTCGCGTCTGCCGCCTGCACGTCATGCCCGTAGATGCCGAATGCAGGAAGTCCTTTCTGCGCGTGGCTTGCGAGCACGGACGCGAGATAGACCGCGCCGGGGCGCTCTGTCCCATTGAAGCCCCAGACGCCCTTGATCGTCATGGGGTCCATGTCCATCGTCTCCGAGCCGTAGCACCAGCACGGCGTGACCGTCAGCGTGATGTCCACGCCCTCGCGCTTGAACTTCGCCGCGCACGCCGCCGCCTCCGCGACACGACCGATCGTCGTGTCCGCAATGACGACGCGCACGGGCTCGCCATTCGTGTATTTCAGATTCTTCGTGAAGAGCTCCGCCGCCGCCTTTGCCATGCCCATCGTCTGCTCCTCGAGCGAGCCGCGCACATCGAGGACGCCGCGCCTGCCGTCAATCGTCGGGCGGATGCCAATTACGGGATACTCGCCGATCAGTCTGCTCTTTGCCATAATAAACCGCTCCTTTCGCGCGTTTCGCGCCTTTTGGGAAGAACCTATTTCTTCGGGTTCTCTCTTCTTTTCTTGCGATTAGTATAGCATTGCGCGGCGTGCGGTTCTTGTGCTATAATCACAATAAATATAACAATATTATCTTTTTTAATTTTCATTGGATTGTGCTAAATTTCACGTATTTCTTGTATATACATTGATTCTCAACGAAAAATAGAAGAATCTTACAAATAAATAGGATAATATTACGCATACATAAAAGAGGTGGCTTCCCATAAAACACGACAGCTATAACGAGATCCTGCAACGCGGACGCTTCGACTTCCCGATTGCATTCTATTACGTCGACCGCACGCACCCGCGCTTTCACATGCCCTACCACTGGCACATCGAGTACGAAATCATCCATATCATACAGGGCAGCTTCACCATCTCGCTCAACGAGCAGACGATTCGCGCCGAGGCAGGCGACGTCATCTTCATACGCGACGGCATCATCCACGGCGGCCATCCGAACGCGCCCAACTGCCTCTACGAGTGCGTCGTGTTCGATCTGCAGAAATTCCTCAAGGACAACATCAGCGGCAAAGAGCGCGTCGAGGCAATCCTCTCGCACGAGCTTCGCATCAACAACCATCTGCCGCAGGGCACGCCGCACATCGAGCACATTATAAAAACCCTTTTCCGTGCCATAAAAGAGCAGAAAAAGGGTTATGAATTTCTCGTGACGGGTATGCTCTACGCATTTTTCGGCACGATCTTCGAAGAGGGGCTATGCCATCAGCCGCACGACACGGAGACGCAGGCGAGTGACCGCCAGCACATCCTGCAAATCAAGCGCGCGCTGAACCTCATCGACAAGCGCTACGCCGAGCCACTGACCCTAGATGACCTCGCAGGAGCGGCAGGGCTCTCGCCGAACTACTTCTGCAAATTCTTCCGCCGCATGACGCACCGAAGCCCCATCGAATACCTCACGCACTACCGCATCGAAATGGCGTGCTCGCTTCTGACGCGCGCTGATCTGCCCATCACCTCAATCGCCTACGAGTGCGGCTTCAACGACGTCAGCTACTTCATCAAGACCTTCCGCCGCTACAAGGAAATCTCACCGGGCAAATTCCGCAAGGGCTGCACGGAGGGAATGGGGCAGCCCCTCCCACATTCAGAGCGAAGTGCGGGCACAGCGTAAGCGCATCAAGAGCAGCTGCGCGAGGAATCCTGTGGCAGATCCCGTGCATACCGCGAGCGAAAGGAGCACGGGGGCGTAAAGGAATACGTCTGATGTCGCCAGCCAGATGCTTGCGATCAGAAGCTGTCCAAGGTTGTGGCAGAGCGCGCCGATGACGCCGAGCGCCGCGAGCGGGATCTTTCGCCAGAGGCGCAGCGCGAGCAGGCCGCCCGCAAGCGCGAAAAGGCCGCCCGTGAGGCTGAAGGAGAGCGCGACGAAGTTGCCCGACAGGAACGCGCCGAGAAAGATGCGCGCCACGAGCAGTGCGAGCGCTTCGCGCAGGCGAAAAGAGACGAGCGCGAGCATGGTCACGATATTCGCGAGTCCCAGCTTGAAGCCCGGCACGGCCGCGAAGAGCGGCAGGCGCAGCTCCACGAGAAAGAGCGCGAGGGAAAGCGCGAGGCAGAGCGCGAGAAGCGTCAGCCTTGAAGTAGATGCTCCTTTCATCTTGCCCCCTTTTCTCAGATTTCCTCATAAGATACGATAGATACGATTATTTCACTTCGCCACTACGTCGAGCGTATCCTCGCCCTTTGCGTAGCGAATCTCCAAATGATGCGGCAGGCAGAGAATCGGGCGATCCGCACGCCGCAGCTCGCCCATCTGCACGCAGATCTGGTCGGGGCAGTCCGCGTGCTCGACGCGGATCGTGCCGCCGCCCGTCGCGAGCACGTTCTCATGCTCGCCGTAGCGCACGACGATGTGCCGCTCCTCCTGCAGCTCTTCAGCCGTGAAGTGATAGAGCACCTGTCCGTCCTGCACGACTTCGACATCACCTGTGCCAGAATCCGCATCATGGCGTCCCATGCCAAAGAAAAGGACGCCCGCCGCGCCAAGCGCAAGGAAAAGAGGTGCGATGAGCAGATTCCGCCGCATTTCCCGTTTCATCGAATCACCTCCGCTTCTCCCTTGCAGCCCTCGCCCGCCTCAAAGCGTCCGACGAGCCCCTCGGTGATGGAGACTTCCCCGTCCATAGCGACGAGCACCATCTCAAAATCACGCCGCTCGCGCCAGAGTGCGGTGGCGCGCTCCTTTCCCATCACGAAGAGCGCCGTCGAGAGCGCATCCGCCTTGCCGCCGTCTGCCATGATGACGGCAGCCGACGCAAGGCCGCTCTCGGCGGGCTTCCCCGTCGCGGGATCGAGGAGATGCCAATACTTCCTGCCCGAATCGTCCGTGAAATAGCGCTGGTCAATCGCCGAGGTCACGACGGCCTCATCCGCTGCCGCGAGGACGCCAATCAATGCGCCGCCGAATGGATTGCGCAGACCGACGCGCCACGGCGCACCGTCGGGGCGCTTGCCGACAGCTTCGATATTGCCGCCGAGGTCAAGAAGTGCCGACGTGACGCCTGCCTCGCGCATTTCTTCTGCGACAACGTGCCCCGCATAGCCCTTCGCCGTCGCGCCGAGGTCGAGCATCGCGCCGCCATCAAGCCGCGCCCGCCCATCTTCGAGCGTGAGCCGCGCCGTCCCCGTCTGCGCCAACGCGGCGCGAAGCTCCGCCTCCTCCGGCACGCGGTGTGCCTCGCCGCCCGCAAAGCCCCAGAGGCGCAGCACGGGATAGAGCGTGACGTCGAGCGCGCCGCCCGTCTGCTCCCCCATCTCCTTGGAGAGCGCGAGCAGGCGCATCGTCTCGGGCGCAAGCGCCACCCAGCCGCCGCCAGCGTGATTGAGCCGATAGACGTCGCTCCCCTCGCGCTCGGCGCTCCAAAGCGCGTCAAACGCGAGGAGCCGTTCCTTCGCTGCCGCAAGCGTAGGCTGCGCTCCCATTCCGTAGGCGCGAAGCGTCATCTTCGTATCCATCGCGAAGAATTCTTCTTCCTGTACGTTCTCCCCGCCTTCCTTCTGCCCCTCGCCGCCGCGCGCGCAGGACGCGCAGAGAACGGCGATAAGCAGGCACAGGCCGAGCAGGAAAAGAGGCCGCCCCTTGCGAGCGGCCTTTCTCCATGCGGAAAATGGCATTTGCCGTTTCCTCACTTCTTCGCTTCCTCCATGGCCTTCGTCGCGGCCTCGACGAACTGCTCATACGAGATCGTCGAGCCGGCAATCGCATCGACCCTGCCCGGCTGCTGCCGCTCGACGAGCTGCGCACCGTACTTCGCATTCGCCTTCAAGGCGTTCTGCGCCTTCTTGTACATCTGCTCGTCTGTAATGGCGCCGCCCTTCTTGCCGTAGTCCTCGCCCTTGATATTGCCCTCGCGGTCAACGCCGAAGTACGTCGCGGCCGTAATCTTGTGGTCGGTGATCGTGATGGCGATCTTGCCGTGGCCGTATTCGGCGTTCTCGCCGCTCTCGGCATTGTAGACGCCATCCTTCGCATTCGAGAGGTCGATGTCCGCGACCTTCTGCACGGCTGCGCCCTGCGCGCCCGACCCTTGTGATGCGCCGTCCTTTGGCGCATTTAATGCATCGTCACCGCAGCCCGTGAAAAACGCGGCCGCGAGGAGGGCAGAGAGTGCACCTGCCGCTATCCGCTGACCTTGTTTCATACGGGGTCCCCCTTTGCTGCCCGTTCCTTTTCCACCATGTGCCCATGCTCGATGATGACGCAGCGCTCTGCTGCCGCGCCGACCTCGGCGGAGTGCGTGACGGTAAGGATCGTATGCCCCTCGGCGTGCAGCTCGCGGAAGATCTGCATGACGAGGTTCTGGTTCGCCTCGTCGAGGTTGCCCGTCGGCTCGTCCGCGAGGATGAGCACGGGATAGTTGATGAGCGCGCGCGCGATGCAGACGCGCTGCTGCTCGCCGCCGGAGAGCTGGCTCGGCAGGTGGTCGGCGCGGTCGGCAAGCCCGACGCGGTCGAGCGCCGCGAGCGCCTCCTCCTTATCGGGTATACTATGATAATACTGCGCCGCCATGATATTTTCAATAGCCGTCAGATACGGGATCAAATGGAATTGCTGGAAAACCATGCCGATCTTGTCGCGCCGCAGGAGCGTCAGCTCGTGGTCGGAAACCTCCGTGAGGTTGATGCCGTCAAGGAGCACCGTGCCGCTCGTCGCATGATCCATGCAGCCGATGATGTTCATCAGCGTCGTCTTGCCCGAGCCGGACGGTCCCATGACGGCGAGCCAGTCGCCTTTTTCGACCTTCAGGTTAACATTTTCGAGCGCCTTGACTTTGCCGTTGTACGCCATCGTCACATTGTTCAGCTCCAATAAACTCATAACGATCTACCTCCTACTCTCCCCGCAAGACGATGGCGGGGTCAACGCTAGTCGCGATACGCACGGGAATGAGGCTCGCGCCGCCCGTCACGACGACGGACAAGATGACGGCGAGTACGGCGATATCCGGCGCGAACGCGATGCCGCGCGAAAAGACGTTCAGGCTCACGCTCTGCGCGAAGAGATAGCCGAAGCCGCTGCCCAAAAGGCCGCCGACGAGGCCGAGCACGCAGCCCTCGCCGAGGAACTCCGCAACGATGTTCGCATTCGCCGCGCCGAGCGCCTTTTTAAGACCGATCTCCTTGCGCCGCTCCGTGACGACGGCCGTCATCGTCGTCGTCACGCAGATGAGCGTCAGAATGAGCACGATGAGCGTCACGAGCAGAATGAGGACCTCGAGCTTCTGCAAGACGCCGAACTCGGAATGCGCGATCTGCTGCACTTCCTCCGGCTCGATGCCGACATTCGCCGCCCGCACGGCATCCTCTGCCGTCTTGAGGCTGTCGCCGTCCGCGACGATGCTGAGCTGCGCGAGGCCGACGGTGTTCGGCTTTTCGACAATCTCCTGCAAGGCGTCAAGGTTTAGGAAGGCGAACTGCTCTTCCTTGCCGCCCGTCGAGACGATGCCCGAAACGGTGAACGGGACCATTGCCGTCCCCTCGCCCGCGCTGACCGTCACGGTCTGGCCGACGAGCTTGTCCGTGTCGCGCGCGAGCTTCGCCGCCATTTCCGAACCGAGCAGGATCTCACGCGTGCCCGCTGCGGGGTACGCGCCCTTTATCATCCAGTACGGGCTGACCTTTTTCACTTCCTCGAAGTCCGTGCCGCCCACCAAGACGGGCTGCTTATTGACCTCGAGCCGCTCGTAGAGGAACGGCGCCATGCCCACGATGTCGCGGCCGGCGAGCGCCTCTCTCGCCTTTTGGAGCGCGGACTCGTCAAACGACTTCGCCTCGCCCGCTGGCAAGAGCAGGACATTTGCGCCATAGGCGCGGAACTCGCGCCCCAGCTGCGCGGGCACCTCGCGGTAGACGGTAATCATGCCCGAAATGATCGCCGCGCCGACCGCCACGGCGAGCAGCGCGACAAACATGCGCGACTTCTGCCGGAACAGCGCCCGCACGATCATGCGGAGAAACATTTCTATCTTTTTTATTCTTCCTGCCATATCAATCACCTGCCATGAAGGACGCTTGCCGGCTGCAGGGAAAGCAGCATACGAATGGCCGGCAGGCTGCCGATGAGGAGCATGAGTGCCATAAGCCCCCCGACGATGGGAATGACGACGAGATTGTTCGCGATGCTCGAGCCGAAGACGGTCTGCCCGATCGCCT
>ERZ772960.1345-NODE-1345-length-19717-cov-4.432001_pt1 | contig 19717 bp, 6 predicted proteins | sample MGYA00580678_ERZ772960 | MGnify/ENA primary metagenome ERZ772960 (study PRJEB29015, sample SAMEA2737930) | human oral metagenome | biome: human oral; feature: human-associated habitat; material: dental | place: China | collected 2059 ... | reverse complement strand
GATAACTATATATTATATTTAATTATATTAACATTCTTTTTAAGATAATTAAGGAGAGGATATTGCTATAAAATTGTATTTTAAAAATCAATCTTTAAAGATTCCTTTTAGAATACATAAGGTTTTAAAGATATATTTTTTGAAATTAATTAAATATTTTTATGGATAGTATTATAAATTAATTTGAAAAAATATATTTGTACCCAAAGTATATTTTTAAAATATTTTGGAATAAATATATATGAGTACTCAAAGATGTATATTTTGAGTTTTTTAAGCTGTAAAGCGCTAATCCCTAAGAATTTTTACTTAAACTTGTTTAAAATACGGGAAAAACGTTTGTAACATACATATTGTACAATGTTTTTGATTGTGGCAATATATGTGTATAAGAATTTTACTTAGAAAAAGAGAGGAGTAAGACTACATGAAAAGAAGAAAGTTTTTAAGAAAGACAGTAGCAGGGGCATTAGTATTTGTAATGTGTTCAACAAATATAATGTATGTTGCTAAAAATGCATTTGTATATGCAAGTCAGGAATTAGATATTGAGTCACATACAAATGTTAAAGATGTAGATGCGAATATATTACTTGTAAATAATGGACAAAAAGCAAAAAATATAGTTGCAGATGTATCTAAATCTGATCAAAAACTAGTAGGAACTATTAGTATGAAAAGAGAGGGATATATACAAAAAGGAGAAATTGAGATTGTAGGACAGAATTCTAGAGTATTTAGTATTGAAAATCCTAACAACAATTCTTTAATAGAAAAGGTAGAAGGAAATAAGATTACATTAAATAGATTTTCTGGAACTACAGTTAATTTTGAATTACCTTTAAAATATATATATGAAGGGAACATATCTAAAGATATATTATCAAATAATTTAACAGCTAAATTTAGAGCTACATATGTTTCACCAGAAGGAAAGGTAGAAGAAGTATCTAAAGATATTGATTTAAATATTGAATGGGTAGAAGAAAGAAAACCAGAAGTAAAAGCAGAAATAATTAAATATGTTAAGACAAATACTGAAAAAGGTAATAATGTAGTTATTCAAACAGTTATTGATGTTAAAAATGGAGCTACAACTAAAAACTTACCTATAGAAAAATTATCTGTATCTTCAATTCAACCAAGTTTAGAAGGAAAACTTCCAGATAAGGTTAATGTTTCACTTTTATCTACTAAAGGTGTTAATGAAGAGTTACCTTTAGATCAAAAAGAAGAAAATGTTAAATATAATAATTTAGATGGAACTTTAAATGTTGATATAGAAAATAAGATGTCAGAAGATAAAACATATGCTAAAGGAAATGGTACTACTAAACTTCTAGTAACAAGCGTTTATGAAAATGTACAAAATGTAAAAGATGAATATAATGTTGCATTAAATGTTAAAGCACAAGAAAAATTATTAAATTCAGATAAAGCATATAATGCAGAATTCACTGGAAGTGCAAACCTTTCTAAACCTTTAGGTTCACTAATATCTGCTAGCTATGAAACAGATAAAACATCTATGTCAAAAGGTAAACTATATATGAATAGTATATCTAATGATAAATCTGAAATTGAATTTAACAATAAGCTTAATATAAATACTAGTGTAGCAAATATTAATGGTACTATAGAAATTAATGATAATCTTCCATACTATAATGATAATAAACAAAATTATGAAAGTGGAATGTCATATAAATCTGTTAGAGTAAGCAAACAAGAATTTGAAAATGTTCTTGGTAAAGATGGTAAATTAGATCTTTTAAATGAAAAAGGACAAATAATTGCTACAATTGATTCAAGTTCTAAATTAGAAGGTGAAAATTATGTTATAGACTTAAAAGAAGATACTAAAACTATAAATTATAGATCTTCTAAGATACTTAAAGAAGGAAATATCGTAATTAAAGAATCTAGAAAAATAACTACTTCTAGATATCCAATAAACCTTTTAAAAGATTTAAATAAACTTACTTTTAACAAAGAAGTTAATATAGTAATAAATAATAATGGTAAAGAAGAAAAAGTTAAGATTGCAGATGCAGTTTCAAATATAGAATTATTAAATACTAAAACAAAAGCAACTTTAAGAACAAATAAACAAGAACTATATTCAGTTGTTGAAAACAATGATGTTGAATTTGTTATAGAGCTTAATAATAATAAGGAAGAATCAGATATATATGGTACATCTGTTTATGAAATTGTTCTTCCTAATAATATTAAAGATATTAAGATAAAAGATACTAATATATTATATGGTGAAGGATTAAAAATAGAAAATACTTCAGTATATACAAGAGATGGTAAAAAAGTAATTAGAGTATTAGTATCAGGAGTTCAACAATCTGTTAATAAAGGACATTTAACAAATGGTACAAACTTAGTAGTAAATACAGATATCTCTGTAGATGAAGAAACTCCAAAACAAGAAATTCAATATAATCTTGTATATTCAAATGTAAATGCAACTACTTATGAACAAGCAGCAGAATTTATGCTAGGTTCTCAAAATGAAGCATTTAGAAGATTTGGAAATGGTATAGCTAGTACTAAAGCTAAAATAGCTTCTCCAGAAGGTCTAGTTGTTGCAAATAGATATAAGAATTATAGTGATGTAGGAGCAGAAGTTGTAACTATTAAACAAGGTAATAAAGATGCAATATTAAAAGCAGGTGATAAAGCAAGAACAATATCTAAACAAGTTCTTATGATAAATAACTTAAATACTGAACTTCCAAATGCAAGACTTCTTGGAAGACTTCCTGTTGAAGGAGTAGTAAATGTTGAAACAGGACAAAGTTTAAATAATAACTTAAATATTACTTTGGCATCTGGAATTAATAAGGTAGATAATTCAAATATAGGATATGATGTGTATTATTCAGAAAATGTAAATGCAACTGTAGATTTAAATAATGCACAAAATGGTTGGATAAAAAATCCTAATGACTTATCTAAAGTTAAATCATATATGATTGCTTTTAAAGAAAGTATAAAACCAGGACAAGTTAATAAGTTTAACTTAAACTTAAATTTACCAGCAAATATAGACTATAACAAGAGTACAGTAGGTACAGATCAAGTAATATTTGATGTAAATACAGCAAAAGGTGTAGAACAATATACATCTTGGTCAGATATGATAAGACTTACTACAGGAGAAGGTGTTTCACTTTCAGGTAAAATAACACCAGAAGTTAAAAAAGTAGAACAAGGTAAAGAAGTAAGATATACATATGAAGTAAAAAATGAAGCAAAAACTTTAAAAGCTAAAAATGTAGAAAACTATGTTGAATCTCCAGCAGGTTTTGAACTTGTTAAGATAGAAACACCTACTAAAGAAATACCATTCTCAAGAGATTCAGATGGAAACATAAAATTTGGAATGGAAGATATAGAAGCAGGTGAAAGTAGACAAGTAAGATTAACATTTAAAGCGATAGGAACACAAGGGTTAGAATTAAAGATAAGAACAAGAGCAGAAGGAACAACAGTAGTAAAAGAAACAAGAGCAGATAAGGTTGAAGTTGCTGTTAAAGAAGCTGAAGTTGAAATCAACGCTAAAGGAACTACAAATGAAGAAGACATGCAAGGCGTAGATAAATATAAGGAAAATTCAGAACCAACTTTTGAAATTGTTACAAGAAAAAGTTATGTAGCAAGTACTAATATAAAAAATGTTAAGATGAAGATTAAAACATCTGGAAATCTTAAGATTGAAGATATTCAAAAAGACTTACCAGAATCAAATGTTGTTTTAAATAAAATAAACGAACAAGAATATGAAATATCAAATATTGATTTAAGTAGAGCAAGGATGTTTGATGTAAAAACAAAAGTATCTATAGTAGAACAAGGTAAGAATTACACACCTATAATGTTAAGAACAGAAATATATAATGAAAAAGGTGAGATGATAGATAATAAAGAATATACAGGGTATATTGTAAAATCAATAATAACTATGGAACAATCTGTTGATAAAAATAAAACATATGTAGAAGAAAATGAAAAAATAGAATATACATATAAGATAAGAAATGAAGGAACAGCAGATGCATATAGTAAGTTTGTATTTAATGCACCACAAGGAGCAAGAATATTATCAGAATCTGGAGCTACAAAAAATGTCACTAAAGAATTTACATTACAACCAAATGAAACTAAGGAAATAAAAATCCAAGTGGAATTAGGAAAAAATAATGGGGTAGATAGAGTAAGTATATCTGCAAATGCTGAATTATATAATGAAGCAGGACAAAAAGTTATGACTACAAACCCAATAACACAAATAGTAGAAAAAAATAGTGATACAAGAAGAAAAGAAGATTTAGTAAGACAAGGAAAGTTAAGACTATCAGAAGAAGAGCTTAAATCACTAGGAATAGCAGAAACAAGAAAAGAAGAACAAAAACTTGTAAGAAACTATGAAATAAGTGGTAAAGCATGGGATGATGTAAATAAGAATGGTATATATGATGAAGGAGAAAGACCTCTTTCAAATGTAGTAGCAAAACTTGTTGAAAACGGAAAAAATAGAGTTGTAAAAACAGTACTAACAGATGATACAGGTAAATATACATTTAGTGAAGTACCAAATGGAGAATATTCAGTAATGTTTGAATTTGAAGACAAGAAATATTCACCAACAGTGTATAAGAAGAATAATATAGAAGATTCAAAAGTATCAGATGCATTAGGAGTAAATAGACAAGAAACAACTAAACAAGTTGCAGTATCAGATGCTATAAAGATTAACTTCCAAAGTAAGTCAGATGAAAACTTAGGATTAGTAAATAATACAAATTTTGATATGGCATTAAAAGGAGAGGTATCAAAATTAAGAGTAGTAAATGGAGATAAGAAAGATGAGATAACAACAAAAGATGTAGAATCAACAGTTAATAAGTTTAAAGTATCACCATTTACATCAGGAAATTCAAAAGTAGAAATAGACTATAAGTTAATAGCTAAAAATGAAGGAAATGTACCAGGAAAGATAACAAAGATAGGTGCATATAAGAATAAAGATGAAAAGATACTAACAGCAAGCTGGAAAGAAGAAACAGGTGAGCTAGCAGTAACAAAAGAATTAGAAAATATAGAATTAAAACCAGGGGAAGAAAAAGAAATAACAGTAACAGTAGAAACAACTATGGATAAGGTGTTAAATAAGGTATTATCAAATAGGTTTGAAATACTAGGAACAACAAATAACCTTGGAGTTAAAGATATAAATTCAGTAGAAGGAAATAATTCTACAAATGAAAATGATAATGTTGCATTAGATGTAATAGTAAATAAAGATTATACAATAATCTTACTTGCAATATTTGCAGTAATAGCAGCAGTAGCAATATCATTTAGAGAAAAAATAATGAAATTATTTAAGAAGAAAGAAAATACAAAAGATAAGAATAAAGATAAAGAAGAAAGAAAGGAGGAAGCTAATGATAAAGAATAATAAGAAAAATAAAGCTATAGAAAACAGTGAAATATTTATATACTTTAGTATAGCTTTAGTTACAGTTGTTCTTATGTTAATAGCTCCTATGTTGAATAAGAGTATTTATGCAAAAAGTAGTACTCTTCCAGCAAACTTTGAAAAAGGAAAAGCATTAGAAAATGCAATAACAAAAGAGTCAGGTGAAGCATTACAAAATTACATGAAAGTGTATGAAAATTCAAAGAATATAGCAAATACATACTATACAGAAAATGCTAGATACTTACATAATAAGAATATACAAAGTGCATATGAAGATAAGAATAAGTATCCAAACTATAATGGACCTGTAATAGATAACCACAAGAATTTCTTACCAGAAGGATACTTCTGGGATGGAAGTGGTGAAGCTATAAGAAGAGTATTAGGATCAGGAAATACAGAAGGAGTTAACTTTGCGAGAGAATTGTTAAATCCATATGCTGGTATATTATGTTTCTATGAAGGAAAAAGATTACCTTCAGGATCACAAATAAGTGCAGAAATGTTTAAAGGTGGTCTTAGAAATGTTGGTGCAGGTAATATATTAAAAGATTATATATTTAAAGATGATAGCGTTTTTAATAAAATTAAATCAGAAGTATCTGCTAAAACTGGAAAAGGTACTCCTAATAAAGATGTACCTATAACATCAAATGTTAGTCAACCAGACTTTGACTTATATAAAGGATTAGGAGGTGCAGCAGGTTACTTTGGTGGACCAGGACTTAGTTTAGCATCAGCAACAGCAGGTGGAACAAGAAGAGAAGGGTTAAATACAGGAGCAACAAATGGGTTGTTAATGCCTAGTCCAATTGTAAAAGCTGAAGAAGGAACTGTAGATTCTGCATGGAGACAAAAGGAACAAAATGATAAAGATTCATTAAATGATATATTTAATGGTAATTCACTTGGATTATCACCAAAATCATGGAGCTCTATATATACAGGATCTGAAGCAGGAATTCGTCAATCAAAGGATCCAATATTTAAATATACTAATAAAGTTGCAAAAGATGGTGAAACAGATGAAGAACATGATGGTATGTATGAAGATATAACAGGTGGACATCAATTAACAGAATCAACTGTTAAGGCAAGATTTTGGTCTTTTTCAGGATTAATGTCACAACAAAATACTAGAATATGGGGACAAGATAATTACACAAGAGGTGTTGAAACTCAAGTTAAAGAGAAAGGACAAAAAGGTGTTGATTCATTACAAGGACCAGTTTGGCAATCAAATGAAGTTGATCATGTTCAACATCCTAATACTGGAACAACAGCAGAAGGAAACAAGAAAAAAGCAGCAGAAAGGGTTATGATAAATCCTGAAGAAGCAAAGAGACTTTCAGAATTTGTAAGACAATATCAAGAATATCAAGATGCATTTACAAAATGGAATGAAAATAATAAGAGAGATATTGAAGAATGGAATACAGATGGAAATACAGCTAAAGTTGTAAATAGTAAAACAGAACCACAAATAAAATATATATTACCAAAAGGATTCCATAAAGATAGAGAAGTTCCAGGAAGTAATGGACAACTTGCTCCAAACCCTAAGATTCAATATCAACCTAAGATTGAATCAGCACAAGTAGGAAAGAGCTTGGAAGAAGTATCAAAAGTTAAATTTGATAAAGCTTCACAAAAATGGTTAGTAGGACCATATAAATTAAAATATTTTAAACATGAATTAAAAGATAAAGTAAAACCAGATAGAGCAAATGAAGGAAAGATAACTTCAGATATAACAGAAATTCAATTATATGGGGTATATGAAAATGGAGTACAAAATCCACAAAACAATAACCCAAATAAGTATGAAGGAAATAATAAGAAAGATAATATAGACGACGATAGATTTGGAACAAAAACACAAGATAAAGATTATTCATATGTAAAATCTTGGAGTTTTATAACTAAAAAAGGAACATTAAATAAAACATCATATCCAGAGCCAGATGAAGAATTCTATATAGCTGTAGATTATGATCCAGCACTTAAGAAAATAGCAAAAGCAAGATTTGTATTTGGATATATGGTACAAGGATCTGAATATACTAGAATAGTTGGTACATATAATCTTGCACAACCTAAAAAGAATCCAGTAAATAATGTTACAATAGGAAGTGGAAAAAATACAACAAGAGAAAAATATGATGTCACTCCAGGAACAGGTGGAGGTACAGTTAATAACTCTCCAGGTGCAGTATTATCAACAGGTGCACCAATATTTAATCAATTAAGAAATTATATGCCATTAAATGGTAATATGTTCGGTAGATATTATTCATTAGGTGGAGCAGGAAGTGTTACAACACCTACAGGTACAGTTCCATTACCACAAATGGCAGGACAAGGTCATTATAATGAACAATATGGTACAAGAGTTCCAGTTTCATCAAATGAACAAGTTACAACAACATGGGAAGTAAGATATAATATTGAAATGCAAACAATAACTATTCTTGAAAAAGGTGCAGCAAGATGGGGTGAAGAAATTGCTCTAGAAATAGAATTTGATCATCTAGATACTCCTCCTACACCAAATAACCCACCATCTAATCCTCCTTCAACTCCAAACAATCCTCCTAGAAATACTCAATTAAGGTTACCTATTGGTGGTACTGTTTGGGAAGATACTATTAAGGATACTAAGAAACATACTGGATATAATAACCTATTAGATAAAGGTAGTGAAAAAGGTATCCCTGGGGTTAGAGTAAGAATACATAGAAACTTTGTTGAATTAAATGCTAATAAGTCTATTAAGAGAATAATTAACAAAGAAGTTGCTAGAGTATATAGAAGAGATACTGGTGAATTAGTAGATACTACTAAGAATCCAATAATAACAGATGAAAACGGACAATGGGGTGGTTTTGATATCCATGATGTTGGTTTCAATTCAAAAGAATTAAATCAAATGGGATATAATGCACCATATGATAACCTAAATATTCAAAATTACGCAATATTATTTGATGTAACATTTGATTATGATGGTATAATGTATGAACCAGTAATGCCACTTCAAACAGAAGACAATAATATTGATAATGGAAAGAAAGTAAATACAGAAGTATTTAAAGATGGACAATCAATATATAATACAACAACAACAGAAGAAAAGAAAAAATATTCAAATTCTTCATTCGCTATAGATAACTATGATGATAGAGAAGAATATAATAGAAAACATGCTGAAATAACTGGTGGAAAAGCACAAGATGGTTCTTTAAAGACAGAAGGTTCAGCACAAGGTGTAGATACTAATGGTAATAGAACAAATACTAAGACTAAATTAGAATATAATGGTACACAAACTACTTCTGGTACTACAACTCAAAGATTTAAGAGTGAGTACCAAATGAAGAAAACAAATGGTAGAGCTTTAGATGAATCATACTTTAATGATTTCATAGAAGCATCAACTATGTTCTTAGGTATGAATTTACCTACAAATGAACAAATAGTATATGATAATAATGGATACTATGATGATAGAACTGGTGGAAACAGTGGAACAAACCCAGAAAATAATAATGGCGGAACAAATCCAGGAAGCAACAAGCAAAAACAAAACCTATTAGGTAAACTAGGAAATAGTGCACCAATACCGGGAGGAAAAGGTATTTTACCATCAAATAATGGTACAAATAATGGAAATTCTGGTAATTCAGGAAGTAATAATTCTTGGTGGAATAAGATATTTGGTGGAGGTTCTGGTAACAGAATTATAAACAATCCTTTAAATAATAGTTCTACTCTATGGGGTAAAATACAAAAAACTGGTGTTAAAGCTTCTGAAGTATTAGAACAAGTTATAGGTTATGGTAAACTTACAGGTTCACTATTAGATGATCTAGTAGATATGGGCGCTATTAAGAAAAATCCATTAGAAAAAGCTTTAGCTAAAGTTGATAAAGCTTCAAATACTTTAAGAACAATCATTGAAAAAGGTCTTGTTTCAGGACAAAAAATTGATGAAATAATTAGAAACGGTGGAAGTAAGGGAGAAATAGTTTCAGAAATATTAAAAGTAACTAAAGTATCTAACAAACTTTCAGACTGGATCGAAAAGAAAACAGGTATTAAAGTTGGTATAGATGATGATAGAATACCTACTAATTACCCAGACAATACTTCAATCGAAGATATGGTTGAAGATATGAGAAGAAGAGGATTACTTCTTTATGAAAATGGATTAAACATTAACACAAGAGAAGCTCAATCTAAGACTGGTCTATCTGCAGATCAAATTGTTGATAGAGTATCAAAAGCTTTAGGTGTTAAAGTTAAATCAACTGATTCTTCAAATAGATCTGGTGATATTACTTGGGATGAAATAGTTAAAGGTCAAACAGGTAAATATGCTGGAACAACTTTTGGTGAATTAAGTAACAATGGTAAGGTATCTGGTACTAACTTAGAAAAAGTTATTGGTACTGGTGCTTTAGCAGCAAGTATTATTGACGAACTTGCTAAAACAGGAAGTATTAATGTTAATGTAGCAGGTTTTGATATAAACGTTAATAAAGATGTTAAAGACATGTTAAACCAAATATTAAATCAATCAGGTGTAGCAGGAACAGTTATAGGTGACTTAGTAAACAACGGACAAGTTGATATGTCTAAAGTTTGGGAATCTATATATAAAGAAGGTGGTATCGATTTAGGTGCTTGGGAAAATATTATTAAGAGTGGTAAACAAGATAATAATATTTGGAAAGCTTTAGGTGGTACTACTGGTGGCAACACTAACGGTGAACCAACTGATGAATCTGTAGATAGTTCTTATGGACAATATGCAGGTATATACTATAGCCAAAGAGCTTACATGAATGAAATTAATCTTGGATTAAAGAGAAGACATGTTGATATGGAAACAACTAAAGAATTAAACAGTGCTCTTGTTATTGCAAACAAGAAGGCATATAACTACCTATACAAAACACTATATGATGAATATCTATCAGAAGCTGAAAAACAAAAAGGTCTTGGTAGAACTATAGATGTTGAAATGGAAAACCTTCAAAAAAATAGAGATGCAAATAAGACACAAAGATTCTTAGATATATATAAGACAGACTATATATACAGAACATCAATGTATACTTCTAACCCAGAAGTTCTAAAACTTCTTAAAGAAGAAATTGATTATGAAAGATCTCTAGATAAATCTCCTAGAAATACAGATCCTTCTAGAGGTAACCATGATGATACTAGACAAGTAGATGTATTCTTAACATATAAGATACAAGTTGTTAACAGTTCTCCTGTTGATGCAATCTATGTATCACAATTAAACGATATACATACTAATAAGATGGAATTAGTTCAAACTGAAATTAAGAAAGAAGTACAACTAGATCCAAAATCAAATATAGAAAAAGAAGGTATTGATCTTAAAGGAACTCAAACTACTATACCTGTAAGTAAATACTTAATACATGGTAAAGAAGAACCAATATCTAAATTAGACCTTTCTCAAGCTGATCAAACTAAATTAAAAGAATTAAAATGGTCTACTTCAAATGATAGAGTTCCAGCTCAAAGTGGTGATTACACTACTACTCAAACAGAAGGTACTGTTCAAAATGCAGGATTTATGTTAAAACCAGGTGAAAGAGCTGATGTATTTAATACATACAGAGTTAAAAATGCTCTTAAGGTTGAAAATGTAAGCCAACAAGATTTAGGTGAACTTAAAGATAAGATTGGTAAAGATGACGGTATTAAAGTTCTTAAGAATGCTTTAGAACTTGGTGACTTTACTAATACAGCTGAAATAGGTGCTTTTGCATCATATAATGTTCACACTGGTACATATTCTGGTAAGATAGATAGAGACTCTGCTCCATCTAACTTCACAACAAACAAAGGTAAAGACGGTAAGTTTGTACTAGAAGATGATACTGACGATGCTCCAGGTATTAACATTAGAATACCTCAAGGTAGCCCTAAAAAAGTTTCAAGAGAACTTACTGGTACTGTTTGGGAAGATAAACAAAATACTTTAAATAGAGGTATCTTAACTGGTGATGGTAAGATGAGTGCTAATGAAAAAGGTATTCCAAATCACCCAGTAACTCTAGAAGAAAGATTATCTTTCAAAGCTAGACAAATTGATGATAAACCAAACTTAAGATATGCTAGTGTAAGAAGTGGTCTTCCATACTTTGACTTAGGTTTTGTATGGCCAGAACATATTAAGTCTGAATCTGGTGATATCGAAATGAGCCTTAAAGGTGTTACTGGTTTTGAATCTAATGTTAAAACTAACGATAAGGGTGAATATAAGTTCACTGGAGTTCCAGCAGGTAACTTTGTTGTTAACTTAAACTATTCTTCTCCTTCTAAAGAAAACCTAACTAAAGTATTTGCAGATAAGAATAACCAAGGTAGAAATATCCTTAATGCTGTTCAAAATGCAGATGTTAACAAAGATGAACTTGTTCCAACTGTTAAAGATGATAATAAGGATAGAAAAGTTAAATGGTATAATGGTGAATCATTTAAGACTACTCAATTCTATGCAAATAATAAACAAGAAAGTAATTTAAATACTACTTGGCTTGCTAAAGATAAAGATGAAAGTAAAGACACAGAAAATCTATCTTATGCAAGAGATGATGAAGGTAGAAGAGTTGAAGTAACTAAGAACTTAGATACATTTAAAAATAATGTTGTAGATACATTAAATGTATATACTACAGCTGATAAGAACAAGATAGATAATGAAAAATTAAAACTAGCTCATAAATATACAAGTATGAATGCTACAACTCCTAAGATTAACTTTAGTATTGAATACTATGAAAAATTACAAAAATCTAAACCGGGTTCTGCAGTAATACTAAATGAATTGAGCGATATATACTACATTGAAGGTATTTACAAGAATAAGAAGAATTCTAACAACAAGTTTGAAAATACAAACTATAATGTTAAGAATGTAAACTTAGGTATTGTTCAAAGACCTGAAAGTAAGATAGTTTTAAATAAAGAAATTACTAATATTGTTATTAATACAGCAGATGGTAAAGAAAAAGTAAACTTAAAATATAATATTAAATCTAAGATTGATAAAGCAGAAACTGGTAACTTAAGTAATGTTACTTATGGTGGAAACGAAGAATTATTTGCTAGATTAAAAGTAACTAGAGAATTAGATAAAGAAAATTCTACTGGACAAGATTTAGTACTATCTCTTGATAGAACTGAACTTACTGATGGTAAAGCAAAAGACGAAAACCAAAGAAAATCTGTTAAAGCAGGATTTAGATATATAAATATTGATGATAGTGTAATGCAAGATGCTACTATTAAAGTTAGATACGGTATTTATGCATATAACTTAAGTCAATTAGATAGAACTATAGATACTAGTATCCAAGATACTAATAAATATAGAGAAGAAGCATACAAGACAGGTATGCCAGATGAACCAGCTCAAACTCTTGGTAGACTTGCACACCAAGGTATAGCTAGATATAACTATGGTAAATACATAGGACAAGAATACTATATTAATAAGGGAAATACTCCTTTAAATGATAATGAAAAAGCTAAGATTAAGATTAGACAAATATTAGATATAGTAGACAATGGTGCAACTGTTAATGCAGGAGATAGCGAAAATGCATCTTGGACACCAGCAAACAAAGCTGATTTAGTAGGATTAATCAATGGGGTTAAGAACGAAGAAAAGGCTAAGGAAGCTAACTATGTTGATGAAAATGGTATTAGATATCTAGAAGAAGTTTCTGGAAAACAAAATACTACAAATAATAATACTAGATCAAACCTATTATTATTAAAAGAATCATCTACATATATGAGTCCAGTAGATCCATATGCTACAATCGAAAGAACTTACAAAAATGCTAATGGTTATGCAAATTCACCTAAAGAAGATGACTTCGTAAGAACATGGAATATAAGGACAGATAGAACATCATCAGGAAGTTCAACATCAAATGACTTAACATTCCAAAACATGGCAGAAGTATTAACATATCATACAAGTAATGGACGTAGAACAGAGTTCACACCAGGAATGATGATAACAGAGATGGATAAGATAAACCAATTAGGAGATGGAACACTTCCAGGAAAGGGACAACCAAAGAATGTACCAAGTAAGGAAGAAAACTTAGATAGAGCATATATGGTAGCAGCACAATCAACAGGAGCAGCAGCAACAGAAATAGTAACATTATCACCACCAACAGGTCTAAATGAAGCAAGAACACTAGAATATATTAGAAAGAATGCACTTCTAATAGCTTCAAGCATAGCAGTTGTATTAACAACAGGAGTTGTAATAGTGATGATAATAAGAAAGAGAAGACAAAAGTAGTCTAAAAAACACTTAAAAACTTTCTAAAAGAAGAGAACTCTAATTATTTTTAGAGTTCTTTTTTTAGAAAATATATAAAAAAATGCATAAAAATACTTTACATAAAGAGTATAATGTGATATTATATAAGCATAAGAGGTGAATGTAAAAGTCATTCATTATAAAAATTGGTCATTTATTATTTAAAGAATTTTAAAAAATAAAAAAGGAGATGGTTAAGATGACAAGAAAACAAAAAATGTTAGGAATTTTAGTATTAGTAACAATGGCTTCATTACCAGTAAAGGCTGGGTGGATTTCTGATTTTGGTCGTCGGATTACCGAAGGAGCCAAAAATACTATAAAGAATAACATACAAAATAAGATAAACCGTAGCATTGATAATGCTATGGATGGGAAAATTAATACTGATACTGCAAAGGGGAAAAAGGGTTATAAGATCGATCCTCAAAGAAGCTCAAGCAAGAGTGGGTCAGTACCAAATTCTGATAATGAATATCTTGATACTAGGGTGACTTCAACAAGTGATAGAGGAAAAGCTATTCCTTATGCTAACAAATATGAACCAATAAATTTAGGTAATACAAAATTTACTGGGGAAAGAATTTATGATAATAAATTACCAGTAGGGACTAGAAAAGTTGATATAGATGAATTTCTTGATCCAGGTTATTATCTTATTTGGATTGATTCAGAATCAAGAACGCATACAATGAGCGTAGTGTATGAACATGAAGCAGAAGGTGTAGGGTTCGGATATGGAATAATAAGTAAAAAGAAAATATATAATAACGGACCACGTCAAATGTTAGGAGATAAGGATGGAATAATGTATATTGTTGAAGTATTACCAAATACTCAAGGGCATTTAGAATTGTCAATGATTAATAGTGAACAGCTTATGGGATCAGGTACAATAACAATATTTAAATTGCCAGGACCAACACTAAAGTGAACTAAAAAAGACATACATAAATTAATATGTATGTCTTTTTCGTGTCTTATGTAACAAAAATTAAATATAATTTAACAAAGAAGAATTGGTATGATATAGTTAAATTGATATTATGTATAAAGGAGAATGTTTGATGTTAAAAAAAGGAATATTAAAATTATTTTTAATTACATTTGTTTTTAGTTATATAATTGTAACATTATATAATGGTGGTGCAAATGAAGTTATACAAGGATATAATATATTATTTAATGCACCAATAGAACAAGAAGGACAAAACACTATATTAAATATTAATGAGTTTAGAAGAGAACCATCACTTCCTATATTATTTGCAGATATGACAGCAATTACATGGGAAAATGGAGTTGAAAAAGAAGTTCAAGATCCTTTAGTAAATCCAGAAAAATGGTATGATTATTATGCAGGTAGAATGGCTAATGCAAAAACAAAAGATGGAAGTTATTGGGTATGGATACCAAGATTTGCATATAGGATTACATATTATACAGATTCAAGTCAAAATAATATAAAAGGTTATTATACAGATAAAGGGTTTGTTGGACCAGATATGGAAACAATGACAGATGAAAGTGCAGTAAAAACACCATATTGGAAGATGGAAAAAGAATTTGTGCCAAATCATGAAACTCTTAAATCTAAGGGATTTAGGATACATGAAGCATTTGGGAAAGGTGGAACACAAAGAAAAGGTTTCTGGATTTCTAAATATATGATAGGTATAGATGGAAGATTTGTACCAAATAATACAATATCAAAGTCAGAACAACATTATCAAGCATTCTATAATATTGATAGAATGGTAAGAGATAATAATCAATATGGACTTGATTATACAATGCAACATACAAGTTTACCAAGAAATACAGAATATGGAGCATTATATTATTTAACAGGACTTGCAAATACAAATTATAGTCCAAATACTACAAGTACATCAGACATAGCAAACTCATCATCTGCAACATTTGGAAATGAAACAGGAGTATATGATTTAAATAATGGAGTAAGAGAATGGACAGCAGATATAGCAAGTAATAATTTTAAAACATTTGAAGATAAATTAAAAGAATTATATAGGGCAGAATATGGGGTTGATACATTATTTATGCAAAAAGATGAAAATGGCTTGTATAAGGATAAATTATCTTTAATAGGTAAGATAAAATTAGTTTATGATAAAATTGTTACATCTGGAAGTAATAAGAATTATGGAGAAGGAACTTTAGAATTCATGACAGATTATGCTTCTAAAGATGCAGCACCATATGGAGGAAGAAGTATTTTACCTGGAAGAAATAATTTATATAATACAAGAACAAGTGATATATCAGCACAAAACAAGTCTATATTCGCATATGAAGGAGTAGAATCAAATCCTGGGAATATAGGTTATAGGGCAGTAATATATGCATATAATCCAGAAGGAGCTGAAATAATAACACCAAGAACAGATATTGATTCTAATACACCAGGAAAAGCACAAACATTACTAGAACAAAATAAGGGAAAATATGTAAAAATAACATTTAAAAGTGAAAAGAAAATACTAGAACTTATGTCTAAAGGATATACTTCTTATGGAAATAATGAAGCAACTTTTTATATACCAAAAGGTTCAAGATTCCCATTAAATTTATGGGCTGGAACAGGACCTGCAAATTATGATAGTGATTTTAGCAGTACAAAAACAAGATATAGGTTTTTAGGATGGGATATAAATCCTCAAGGACGTGAATTTTATAAAGATACAGTTATAACAGAAAAGACTGCAAAAGCTGAGATAAGATATGGGAATAGTGAAAGTTCAGGTGCACCATATGTACGTTATGAACCATATAAAGATAAGAAATATAAGGCGGCTTTAAAAGTAATAGATGAAGATTTAGGATATATGCATAATTTTGGTGAAATGCAAATAGGAACTACAATAGCAAAACGTATAGGTAAAGTTATACCAAGGATGCCAGGATATTCTACAGACTTTAAAGATGATAAAGGCAAAAAAATCGAAACATATTTTATGCCTGCACCATCAACATCTAGAATATTTACAAATGATTTAGTTTTAACAACATTAATGAATAAAGAAGAATGGCTAAAATATAAGACAGTAACTTACTATATAGAAAATCCTAATAAACAAGTTATAGGACAAGAATTAGTAATTGCAGGTAATAAACCTTTAGGATTAGATAATGTAAATTTACCAGAAGGAAAAAGATTAGTAGGATGGTCTCCAAGCTTAGATACAGTTGTAACAGATAATATGGAAATAAAAGCAATATTAGAAGATATACCAAGACCTGAAGGGAATGTTGTAGAATTAACAGCAAATTTAGATGGTGGAAAAAGTACATTAATGCAAAATGGAGAAAAACTATATATAAGTCAAGGCACAAGATTGTCTGACCCAGTAAATGCATCAGCATTAAGTAGAATAAGAGCAACAGTCCCAACAAAATTAGGTTATAAGTTTAAGGGATGGTCAGTATCAGAAAATGATCCTTTAAATAGTAATATGGAAATAAGGGCTATATGGGAAAGAGAAAAAGTAAGAGCAACATTTACAGCACCAGGATCTGATACTAATTATAATGAAAGTTCAGTTATAGATGCTGGAACAGCACCAAATGCTCCTTTGAAAAATCCGGAAAGAAAAGGATTTAGATTTAATGGATGGACACCAAACGTTTCATTACCAATATATTCAGATACTACATATACTGCAGATTGGGTAAAAAAAGATGAAAGTGGTGAAAATCAAGAATATCCAAGTAATGGAGATAATGATAAGAAAGATAATAATGGTGGAAACAATAATGGAGGGAATAATAACGGAAATGGAAACAATGGTGGAAATAATCCGGGAGATGATGGTATAGGACATACAATATTCCCAAATCTACCAGATAACATAAAGATTTACGATCCTAAATATGATAATATATCAGAATCAGATTATGATGAAAGCACTGTAAAAAAAGGTAGAACAAGAATAATATTTGATCTTGACGGAGGAAAATGGAGATATCCAGTTGTTTTCGAAGTAGATAATGGAACATTATTTTTAACATATGTACAACCAAATAAGGATGGCTATCAATTTGTTGGATGGGAACCAGATTGGAAGGCTTCTACAGGTGGAATAATTAAGTATAAGGCTAAATGGCTAAGAAAAGAAGTTGATAATAATAATTCGGGTAATAATGGAAACAATAGCGGAAATAATAATAATCCTGGAAATAACAACAATAATGGTGGTAATAATTCGGGAGAAAATAATAGTGGAAGATATACACCAAATGGATCTAATAACAATGGAAACAACAATGGAAGAAATAATAATGGAAATGGAAACAACGGTGGAACAACTAACCAATATATATATAATGGAAGAGTTCTAACAGGAGATCCAAACAATAATTCTACTAATATATTTAATAGTAGAAATGTACCAGGAACAAATAATAATAATCCATCAGGAAGAGGAATTGGACTTACAGGAATAAATGGAAATAATGGTGGAACAAATGGTACAACTATTCCAAAAGTTGATAAAGATTTACCAAAATCAGGGGAAAGTAATATTAAAGCTGTAATAGGTATATTTGCAATATCAATATTATGTGGGGTAATGTATATATATCAAAATAAATTAAGAAAGATAACAAGAAAAAGTAGAAAAAAATAATGTTCAATGATAATAGATAGTGTGAGAATAGAACTTGTACTATCTATTATTTGAAGATTTGAAAAAATATGAATAATATAGTATAATATATAGGTATTATATTATAGGTTAGGAGAGTTTTAATGAAAAAGAAAACTTTGAGAAAAGTTGTAGTTATATTTATGGTTCTTATACAATTAATAATAATTTCAAATAGTGTATTAGGGGCTACTACAACACAAGCATCACAAGGTACAACACAAGCAGATACAATTACAAGCTTAGATGGAAATATAGACACAAACTCAAAAGCAGCAAGAACAATTATAGGTGTATCTAAAACATTATTAGAATTATTACAACTTATAGGTATAGCTGTAGGTCTTATAATGTTAGTAATTATAGGTATTAGATTTATTTTGAAATCAGATAAAGAAAAACCTGATTTTAAAAATGTTGCAATGAATTATATATTTGGAGCAATTTGTATATTTGGGGCAACTACAATACTTACATTTATACAAAAAATTGCGATACAGTTTAAAAATGCAGTTTAAGTTAATAGGAGTTACAAATGAATAAAAAGATAAAAAAGACATTATTGGTTTTAGCAATATTGTTATTATCTATATTTCCAATTATAATTAGATTATATGCAACTGATTATGATGGGATTATAAGTAAGCTAAAACCTGGAGATTCAAGTGATAGTAAAATAAATGAAATAGGATCAGAAATACTTCGGATATATACAATGGATTGGTGTTGCATTCTTATTTGCAGCAATAATGATAGCAGGTATAATGGCAGTTACATCAACAACTGCTGAGAAGAAGAGTGACTTAAAATCTGCAGCAGTAGGATTTGCAGTAGGTTCATTATTGATAATGGCTCCAACTACAGTTTTAAAATTGATATTAGAGTTTAAGATGAAAGAGTAAAAAAAGAACTTCCTTTTATGGAAGTTCTTTTCTCTTTTTCTTTTTCTTTTTTAGTTTCCTGAGTTAAGTTTTTCAACAATGTCTTTAATACCATTAAGTATACCAACTGCTGCAAATATACAAACAGCACCAATTAAGTAAGCAATTGCTGTACCTTTAATATCAGCTTTTCCTTCTGGTGAAGCTGTAATGTATTTAATACCAATTACTAATAACATAGCTAATGCTATTGCAACAGCTACGAATTGTAAAATACCTA
>ERZ772960.1342-NODE-1342-length-19759-cov-12.541565_pt1 | contig 19759 bp, 17 predicted proteins | sample MGYA00580678_ERZ772960 | MGnify/ENA primary metagenome ERZ772960 (study PRJEB29015, sample SAMEA2737930) | human oral metagenome | biome: human oral; feature: human-associated habitat; material: dental | place: China | collected 2059 ... | reverse complement strand
TGGAGCGGCCCAGGCCCTGCGGGGTGATCGTGTTCGTCAGCGAGATGCCGTCGAGTGCGTCGTTGTAGTCCAGCTTGCCGACCGACAGCATGGAGGCAACCATGCCGTGCGTGTCGATGCCGTTCTCCGGGTTTGCGCCGGGGGCGAAGGGGGTGCCCTTCTCGTGGCCCGACGGGAAGGAACCGGTGGCCTTGCCGTAGACGACGTTCGAGGTAATCGTCAGGACCGACTGGGTCGGGATCGCGTCGCGGTACATGGGGATCGCGCGGATCTTGTCCATGACGGTGTGGACGACGGTCGCGGCGATGTCGTCGGCGCGGTCATCGTCGTTGCCGTAGGTCGGGAAGTCGCCCTCGGTGCGGTAGTCGACGACCAGGCCGGTCTCGTCGCGGATCGGGTAAACCTTCGCGTACTTGATGGCGGCCAGCGAGTCGGCAACGATGGACAGACCGGCGATGCCGCAGCCCATAGTGCGGACGATCTCGGCGTCGTGCAGAGCCATTTCGATGGCTTCGTACGCGTAGCGATCGTGGCAGTAGTGGATGATGTTGAGGGCCTCGACGTAGGTGCCAACGACCCAGTCCAGCATCTCCTCGTAGCGCTTCCACACGTCATCGAAATCGAGCGGGCCGTCACCCTGGACGGGCTCGTAGCCTTCCATGACCTGCTTGCCGCTCATCTCGTCGCGGCCACCGTTGATGGCGTAGAGCAGAGCCTTGGCGGCGTTCACGCGCGCTCCGAAGAACTGCATCTGCTTGCCGACCTTCATGGGGGAGACGCAGCATGCGATGGCGGCGTCGTCGCCCCAGTGGGCGCGGATCTGCGGATCGGACTCGTACTGGATCGAGGAGGTCTCGATCGAGATACGGGCGCAGAACTCCTTGTAGCCGCGGGGCAGGTTCTCGTCCCAGAAGATGGTGATGTTCGGCTCGGGGGCCGGGCCAAGGTTCACCAGCGTCTGGAGCAGGCGGAAGGAGGTCTTGGTGACCAGCGTACGGCCGTCGTCGCCGAAGCCGGCGTCCGACCAGGTGGCCCAGTAGGGGTCGCCCGAGAAGATCTGGTCGTAGGCGACGGTGCGCAGGAAGCGGGTGATACGCAGCTTGATGACGAGGGCGTCGATGATCTCCTGTGCGCCGGACTCATCCAGCGTGCCGTTCTTCAGGTCGCGCTCGAAGTAGCAGTCGAAGAAGCCCGACAGACGGCCGATCGACATAGCGGCGCCGTCCTGAGACTTCACGGAGGCCAGGTAGCCGAAGTAGGTCCACTGCACGGCCTCGTGTGCGTTGGTGGCGGGGCCGGAGATGTCGTAGCCGTAAGAGGCAGCGAGGTTCTTCAGCTTCTTGAGGGCCTTGATCTGCTCGGAGTGCTCCTCGCGGTAGCGTGCCCAGTGCTCGGAGAAGGGCTGGTCGGCGTAGCGATCCTTGTCCTTCTGCTTCTCGGCGATCAGGTGGTCGACGCCGTACAGGGCCACGCGGCGGTAGTCGCCAATAATGCGGCCACGGCCGTAAGCGTCCGGCAGGCCGGTGATGATGTGGGAAGAACGCGCGGCGCGAATGCGCGGGGTGTAGATATCGAAGACAGCGTCGTTGTGGGTCTTGCGGTACTGGGTGAAGATCTTCTTCACCTCGGGGTTGTATTCCTTGCCGGCCTCGTGGATGGCCGTCTCGACCATGCGCCAGCCGCCGTTCGGCATCATCGCGCGCTTCAGGGGGGCATCAGTCTGCAGGCCGACGATCACGTTGTCGTCCTCGCAGATGTAGCCGGGCTTGAAAGCATCGATGTCGGCGGGGGTGTCGGTGTCAACGTCGAGGATGCGCACCTTGCGCTCTTCGGAGAGGTACTTCTCTTCGAGAGTGTTCCACACGCGCAGGGTCTTCTCGGTCGGTCCTGCCAGGAACGAGGCATCTCCCTCGTACGGGGTGTAGTTCAGCTGGATGAAATCACGAACGTCGATTTCATCGCACCAGTTACCCTTTACGAAACCTTCCCAGGCCTTCTGGTCTGCTGTCGTCATTCTTCCTCTTCTCGGATGTCCGTATCCCGTTGTGGGGACGGTGTGTTAGGAGCGGAGCTCCACAGTGCGTCGGATTCCAACGCTTAGGCCCATTGTCCTACGGCTTGGGGGGTCTCCACAACCCATATCAACCGACAGTCTATGTTCTGCGTCTCAGGATATGGGCCTAAAGTCTCTGGCGGTTAAATTGTGGGACCAAGGTCCTTAAGAGAAGAGAGTTTGCTTGACCGCCTACACTGGTACCAGTGCCCGTCCCACAAAGGAGAAAAATCCTATGTCTGCACCCCGCCCCGTCCTCGGAGTTGGCGTTCTTGGAGCCGGAACCGTCGGTAGCCAGGTCATTCGTATCCTTCAGTCGAGTCGCGAGGATTTTGCGGCTCGCTCGGGCGCGGAGATGGAGGTGCGCAAGGTTCTCGTCCGCAATGTGGATGCTCCCCGAGATGCTCCGATTGATCGTGAGCTCCTGACGACCGAACCGGCAGAGGCAATCGACAACATGGACCTCGTCGTCGAGTTGATCGGCGGCATCGAGCCCGCCTGCACCCTCGTGATGCGTGCGCTCAACCAGGGCATCTCGGTCGTCACGGGCAATAAGGCTCTCTTGGCTGCCCACGGTCCCGAGCTCTACGAGGCCGCCGCAGCCAATGGCGCTGACCTCTACTACGAGGCCGCTGTTGCGGGTGCCGTTCCTGTCGTTTACGGCCTGCGCGAGTCCCTCGCCGGCGACCGCATCACGACGGTCATGGGCATCGTGAATGGCACGACCAACTTCATCCTGGACGCGATGAGCACGAAGGGCCTCAGCTACGAGGAGGCCCTCAAGCAGGCGCAGGATCTCGGTTTCGCCGAGGCCGACCCGACCGCGGATGTCGAAGGCTTCGATGCGGCCGCCAAGTGCTCCATTCTTGCCTCGCTCGCCTTCCACACCCGCGTCGGTATCGACGATGTTGCGGTTGAAGGCATCACGAGCATCACGAAGGAAGATATGGAGGAGGCAGCGCGCATCAACCACACGATCAAGCTCCTGGCAATCGCTGAGCGCCGCATCGGCGAGGATGGGCGTGAAGGTGTCGCGATGCGTGTGCATCCGGCCCAGGTTCCCGCCGATCACCCGCTTGCGTCCGTCGACGGCGCCTATAACGCGATTCTTGTCGAGGGCGAGGCCGCGGGCCGCCTGATGTTCTACGGTCAGGGTGCGGGTGGCGCGCCCACTGCCTCGGCCGTCCTGTCCGACCTTGTTGCGGCCGCGCACCACCGAGCCTTCGGTGGTCACGCCCCGCGCGAGTCGGTGTACGCGCACCTGCCGATCCTCGATCCGGGCTCGACGCACACTCAATACCAGATTCGCCTGCAGGTGGAGGACCGCCTCGGCGTCCTGTCCGACGTTGCCGGCATCTTTGCCCGCCACGGTGTCTCGATCCAGTCCGTCCACCAGCGTAACGACGAGGTTCCCGGCGCCTGCGTCATCGTCGTGACCAGCCACCGCGCCCGCGAGGCCGACCTGCGCGCCGTTGCCCGCGCGCTCGCCGTGTCTGACGCCGTGCGTGAGGTAACCTCCACGATCCGCGTTGAGGGTGAGTGACGTGCGGCTGCGAGATGATTTTGTCGCGGTGAAGGTCCCCGCGACCAGCGCGAACCTGGGTCCAGGATTCGACTGCATGGGCCTGGCCCTCGACCTGTGGGACGAGGTCTCGGTTCACGCGACGACTGGGCCCACCTCGGTCGTCGTTGAGGGAGAAGGTGCCGGAGATGTCGAGCAGGGCGAGGACAACCTCGTCGTGCGAGCCCTGCGCCTTGCGCTCGACCGCGTGGGGGCCCCTCAAGTGGGCGTGCGCATGCACTGCACGAACCGCATCCCTCATTCCCGAGGCCTTGGTTCCTCTGCGAGTGCGATCGTCGCCGGCGTGACGCTGGCACGCGCTCTCATCGGTGACGCCGATGTGCTCGGCCGCCAGGAGATCCTCGAGATCGGCTCCCACATGGAGGGGCATCCCGACAACGTGGCTCCCGCAGTTTTTGGCGGTGCGACCGTGTCCTGGATGAACGAGGAGACCTCCGAAGTGGGCAGTGTGCGCCTCACCCCGCCCGAGGGCATCAATCCCGTCGCGTTCATCCCCGACTTCGAGCTGCGCACCGCCGCCGCGCGAGCCGCGCTGCCTGCGACCGTACCGCACGGTGATGCGAGCTTCAATGTGGCGCGCGGTGCCCTGCTGGCCGCCGTCCTGTCTGGTGGCGCCCAGGCGAGCGCGGGCGCAGACCTGCACGCGCTCCTCATGGAAGCTACGCGCGACCGCCTCCATCAGGAACAGCGCCGGGCCGCGATGGAACCCTCGCTGGCACTCGTTGACTGGCTGCGTGGCGCCGGTTTTGCTGCCGTTGTCTCCGGTGCGGGGCCGACCGTTCTGTCTCTGGAGAAGGTGGGAGCGGATATTCGCCGCGACGCAGCCGGTGCAGGCTGGCGTGTCGTGCCGCTGGCCGTGGCCGCATCGGGCGTGCAGCTTACCCGCGGAAGCCTTGCGAAAGTTGAGTTTTAGTCGCTCGGCTTCGCTGTGAGTTTGTTGGCAACCACCGCCAGCCTCGCCGTCTAAGTGACAGCGGGCTGGCGGTCTTGCTATATTTTTTTCAGGTCCGAGCCGATTGCTCGACTCCGACCTTTGCGGTGCGCCTCTTTCGCGCATCTTCCTGATCAAGCTTTTTGTTGTGCTTGAGTAATCACCTCGCCCGCTGTGGGCGCATTCCAGTAAGGATCACTTCGTGAGCAACGAAACCTCCGCCGAGACGACCGCGTCGCTGTCGGCGATGAAGCTGCCCGAGCTGAAGGCTCTGGCCGCCTCTCGCGGCCTGAAAGGCATTTCCCAGCTTCGTAAGCCCCAGTTGATCGAGCTGCTGAGCAACGGCGCCGGTGCCTCGACCCCGCAGGAAACCGCTCCCCGTGAGGACGCTCCTGCCTCGTCCAAGAAGAAAGCCGACAAGCCAGCCGCCGAGAAGTCGGCAGAGGAGGCTCCTGCGGCCGAGAAGTCGGCTTCTGAGGCTCCCGCTGAGGCACCGCGCCGCTCGCGTCGCCGTCGCGCGGTGAGCCAGGGCGCCGTTGAGCCCGCGCATGTCACTCTTGACCTGCCCCTGCCCGCCGCGGAGCGCGCCGAGGCTACCCCGGAATCCGACACGACCGTCGTCGAAACTGTCCTCAACATCGAACTGCCCGACGGGGATGACACTGAGGCTCGTCGTCCTCGCCGTGAGCGTGGCCGCCGAGGCCGACGCGACCGCGAGAACCGCGAGAATCGCGAGGGCCGTGAGAATCGCGAGGGTCGTGAGAATCGCGAGGGTCGCAACCAGCGCGGCGGCGAAGAGAACCTTGCCCCGATCGCCGGCATCCTCGACATCCAGGAAAACCACGCCTTCGTGCGTACCTCGGGCTACCTGCCCGGCCCGAACGACGTCTACGTGACGCTGGGTAACGTGCGCCGCTGGGGCCTGCGCGCCGGTGACGCGGTCGCCGGTGCCGTCCGCCTGCCCCGCGAGGGCGAGCGCCAGCGCCAGAAGTACAACGCCCTCGTGCGCGTTGACTCCGTCAACGGCATGACGATTGAGCAGGCTCAGGCGCGCCGCGAATTCGGTAAGCTGACGCCCGTCTACCCCTCCGAGCAGCTGCGCATGGAGACCTCGCCGAAGGCTTACACGCCGCGCGTCATCGACCTGGTTGCCCCCGTGGGCAAGGGGCAGCGTGGCCTCATTGTCTCCCCGCCCAAGGCAGGCAAGACCATGGTCATCCAGCAGATGGCCAAGGCCATCGAGCTGAACAACCCCGAGGTGCACCTCATGGTCGTCCTGGTGGATGAGCGCCCCGAAGAGGTCACCGACATGCGTTCGATTGTCAAGGGTGAGGTCATCGCCTCGACCTTCGACCGTCCCGCCTCGGATCACACGACGGTTGCCGAGCTCGCGATCGAACGCGCCAAGCGCCTCGTCGAGCTGGGTCAGGATGTCGTTGTCCTCCTCGACTCCCTCACCCGCCTGTCGCGCGCCTACAACCTGGCTGCGCCCGCCTCGGGCCGCATCCTCTCCGGTGGTGTCGACGCATCCGCCCTGTACCCTCCCAAGAAGTTCTTTGGCGCTGCCCGCAACATCTCCGAGGGTGGCTCGCTGACCATCATCGCCTCCGCCCTGGTGGAGACCGGCTCGAAGATGGACGAGGTCATCTTCGAGGAGTTCAAGGGCACCGGCAACATGGAGCTGCGCCTGTCGCGCCAGCTCGCCGAGCGCCGCATCTTCCCCGCGATCGACCTCAACGCGTCGGGTACCCGTCGCGAGGAGCTGCTGTTTGCGCCCGAGGAGCTGCGCATCATGTGGAGGCTGCGCCGCGTCCTGGGCACGCTCGATCAGCAGCAGGGCCTCGAGCTGGTCCTCGACAAGCTCAAGGAAACCCAGTCCAACGCTGAGTTCCTCATGCTCATCCAAAAGACCACGCCTTCCGAGTAATCGGCGGGTAGGGGCGGGGCGAGTGGCGAGAGCCGCTCGCCCCGTTTTCTGTTGAGACGTACGTGCGAGTATCGGACAACTGATAAGGCCTGTGCCAGAATTGGCGCATGGTGAACATGACACCGAATGCGGCCAATACGCGGGCGCCACGAGGTACCTCGCGTCGATCCTGGAGCACTGCGCGCGGATTTCTGCGCCTCGTTGTCGGTCTCTTTCTCTCACTGACGGCTCCTCTTCAGCTGGCAATCGCGATCTACGATCCGGCCCATCACGGGATGGGGGAGACGGTTGCCTGGCCGCATTGGAGCGGCTGGGTCATGGCGCTGTGCGGAATCGGCGTGCTGTGGGGAGGGATCAGCCTTCGGCGTTCGAGGCGTCAGAAAATGACGACGATCGCGCAGACGTGGGCATCCTTGGAAAAACAGCGGGCGCAGGTCGAGTGTGTGTTCTCCACCCTCGTCGGCGCCGGGCACTACGAGAGCGGACTTACGGCGCGCTATGAGTGTGCCCGAGCCGAACGCGTCAGGGTTGGCGCTCGAATCGAGGAGTACAGGTCGCCCGGTTTCTTCGCATCGCTCAGCGAGGCATCGGGAGGGGCGGAGGATGAGATCCTCGCGCAGATGGCCGGCCTGGCGGATGCGGATGCTGCGATCATGGCGGCGCGCGACTTGTTCGCTTTTGCGCCCGGCTGGCGTGACGTGTGGAATAGCGAGCTTGGCCCGATCATCGAAGACTTGGACGTCCTTGATGACGTCGCAGACAGCCTCGAAGCAATCGGCACGGAGGCGCACATCCTGACGGACATTGAGGCTTTCAGGGAGCGTGTGGGGGACTACAAGGACACGGTGATCAGCCTTCGAGAACGCCTCGAGGGCAGGCAGCTCGGTCCCGCCCAGGCGCTGGAAGAACTCGACCGGATAACCAACGAGGCGCGAGCGTGCACCGCCGAGCTCATCGAGGCAACTCTCGCCACCGATGCCTCGTCGCAGGGACGCGCACGCTACGCGCGGTGGAAGGGCATGGGAATCGCCCTGACCGCGGCTAACGCCGAGTATGACGGGGCCTACTGGAGCGAGGACGCAGACACTGACGTTGAGTACAATCCGGCAGCCACGATCCGACTCATTGCAAACTCCGCAGGCGTCGACCTGAACGGGCTACCAGCCCCGGCGACCGGTGTCCTGACGGCTGGCCGCGCATCCATCTATCTACTGCCGATGTATCTTGATCGATACGTGACTGGCGAAGTGGGTGCGGCAGGCGGCGGCTCGTCCTCGGACTGAGTGGGTGGTGGGGGCCGCTTGCGCCGTTGCTGCGTCTCGAAAATGCTTGTGCCACCGTGCGTGAGCCTGACCGTCATGTCAGAGCGAAGGTATGACGTCTTCGACGAGCGATGCAATGAACTCAGATCCCACGAGCCAGAATTTCCGGAATACTCGGCTCGATGTACGCGGTCTCCTGCGTATCGTGCTGGGGGCAATTCTGGTCCTCTTCACGCCCGCTTGGTTGGCAGTGGCAGCATTCGAATACTCGCAACCTACCGCTTCGGCGACGAGCCTCGTCTCACCCGTTGTGGAGATTCGCGACGAAACCAGCAGCTTTCAGAGCGTCGACGGCCGCCCACTCAGTGTCGTCCTGGAGGGGATCGGCTTCCTGCGCCCCACCCACCTCGTCGTCCTGTCCACGGACAACCTGACGGATGACAACTTGGACGAGGCGACGCTTAAGTATGCGCGCGCGAAGCATCCCGAGTGGATTGCGCGCAACGGCTACAAATGGGCCGACGGGTACTTCATCCTCGCGGTGTCTCCCACGCATCGACAGGTCGGCACTTACTTCGGTGAAGATATTGCCCCGGTCCTGTCAATCCAGAGCGAGATTCAGGACGCCGCGAAGGATGATTTCCGCGAGGGACGCTGGAGTCAAGGAGTGGTCGCAGCGGTGAGCACGGCGGCGTCTATCATGCCCAACGAGGCCGGGATGAGCCTGGAGAACCGGCCGGTGTGGCCAGACTGGAAGGGTGCGCTCGCTACCCTCGCCGGAATCGGTATTCTTGCGCGTGGGCACAGCCTGCACCGTCAGGCGCGCGAGAATGCGGACAAGGTTGCCGAGGAGTGGCGGGCCTCGGAGGGGCGCAGCAGCGAGGTCGAGCGCGCGTTCGTGGCTCTTCTTGAAGCTGGCGACTACACGACCGGTCTGTCCGCGCGTTACGAGTGTGCGCGCGCCGAATACGAGAGGGTACGTGCCCGGATCGCGCAGACACAATCGACGCATGTCCTGGGAACGCTGAGCGCACAGGCGTCGGACGAAACGCGCGAGATCCTCACGGATCTACACGCACTGGCGGACGCGGACCATGCGATTGTGGCGGCAGGTGACTTCTTCGCCTTAAGGCCCGGCTGGCGCACCGTCTGGGATAACGAGGTTGGCCCGATCTTCGAGGATCTGCAAGCTGTCGATAACGTCGGGGTGAAAGTGCGCGACCACGTGAAGAACCCCAAGGTGCACGGGGCCACCAAGTCGCTGTTCCAGTGGACGAATGAGCAACGACAGCTGGTGCTTGGCCTTGGCGCCCGTCTCGAACGCGCCGAGGTCACCCCGGTTCAGGCTCTCGAAGAACTCGACCGAATCGCGAATGAGAGCCGCACGCGCCTGGCGGACGTGGTGACGAGCGCGCTAGCGCTCGATACCTCAACGGAGGGTAGGCAGCGGTATGCCAGGTGGCAGAGTCCCCCGGCCGAACTCGTGAATGCAGCCGAGATGTTCTACAACGGCTCCTACCTCAGCCAGGGAGCCACGCACGAGTACAATCCCGCGTCGACAATTCGACTGACCGCGAACTGCGCCGGTGTTAACCTCGGCGCATACCGGGCCAACACGTCGAGTCGTTTCGAAGACTACGACAGCTACATCTACCTGAGGCCTTTGTACCTCGACGAATATGTGATCTCTACCGGCAGCTCCTCGTCGAGCACGTCGAGCGCGAACTACGGTTCCTCTTCGGGTGGTTTCTCGGGCTCCGGTTCCTCCTCATCCTTCTAATGGACATCAAGGTGGTGAGCGGATGGGGGCGAAGCATGCCAGAGTGGAGGCATGACATCCTTCGTGACAGGCGAGCTGGATAACGCTCCTGCGTGCCCGGGCATGTTCTGGCGAGGCGCGCGCGGATTTCTGCGCATCCTGGCGGGCATGCTTCTGTTCCTTGTGACTCCCGCGTGGTTTGCCATTGCGTCCGCCGTGGATGTGTCGCGAAGTCTTGCGTGGCCGGCATGGTACGCGTGGGTCACCTCGTTTATGGGGATCGTGCTCTGGGGGCGTGGATGGATGCTGCGCCGCCAGGCACGCGATAGCCTCAGGCGGGCCTGCGACGAGTGGGAACCATTGGAGAAACGGCATCAGGACGTCGAGCGGAGCTGCGTTGCGCTCCTGGAATCTGGGCGCTACCACCGCGGGCTCGCCGCGCGCTGGGAGGGTGCTCGCGCCGAACGCGAGAAGCTGCGTGCCTGGATCGCTGCGGGGTCGTCGGTTCCGTTCCTCGCTTCGCTGAGTGCGGCAACGGCACGGGAGACGGATGCGATCGTCGAGCATTTCCACGGTCTGATGGATGCGCACGTCGCGATGATGGCGGCGCGCGATCTCTTCGCGCTTGCTCCCCCCTGGCGCAGGATATGGGATAACGAGACAGGGGTGGTCTACGAGGATCTGACTGTCCTCGAGACCCTCACGGAAACTGTCCAGCGGCGCAGCCGAGAGCCGATGGTTCTCAGTACAGCGGCGTCCCTCGTGGCGTGGCTCAATGAGCAGCGCGCCGCTGTGTACGACCTGGCGGCGAGCATTGAGCGCGCGCAGATGGACCCTGCCGAGGCGCTGACGCAGCTCGATCGGATCGCTGACGAGGCCAGAGTGCGCCTGGTGCGACTGATCGAGGTGGCTCTCGCTACCGACACGTCCATGATTGGGCAGAGGCGTTACAAGCGGTGGAGAAGGGGTGCGGGGGAGAAGCTGCGCACCAATGAGACCCGCTACATCGGTGCGTACCGCATCTCCGGCGTGACGCATACCTACAATCCCGCCCAGGCGATTCGCCTCACCGCAAACAGTGCGGGTATTGATTTCAAGGGTAGCGCGGCTCATTCCACCACCCTGTTTACGGCGTTTAACGCTAACGTCTATGTGCCTCCCGCGTATCTTCATCGGTACCTTGTGTGGGATGGAAACTCGCGGTACGGTTCATCGCGGGCGAACTACCTGACATCCGCCGCGAACATTGGTCCGCACAGGCGGACACGCTAAGCGCGGTACTGTGAGCCGGCCTCGTGCTCAGGGGGACTCTTGGTGGCCATGCGTGTTGTGCGCCCATAGCGGATCTCACGTGCGGCGCGTCCTTTCTTCATTGAAGGGGGTGGGAGCGTGTGCGATAATGTCCTGTCGGCTTACCGGTTCACCGGCATGCCCCAGGCGCTGCTAGCGTGCTGGAGGGCGAGCCCTCGCCAGATGCGGGGGACGCTGCATGTCCGGACCCGGGGCACCAAACGATCCAGGAGAAACTCCATGAAGAAGGGTATTCACCCCGAATACGTGGACACCGTCGTGACCTGCACGTGCGGCAACAAGTTCCACACCCGTTCCACCATCACCTCCGGTGAGATGCGCGTGGACGTGTGCTCGGCCTGCCACCCGTTCTACACGGGCAAGCAGAAGATCCTCGACACCGGCGGCCGCGTCGCCAAGTTCGAGGCTCGCTACGGCAAGCGCGTGCGCCCCTCGAAGTGAGGGTGAGCGCCTAGCTCAACGGCGGTGTCGTTGGCCTGATGGCTGACGGCGCCGCCGCTTTGTCAACTGTACGGATCGAAGGATGTGGTGAATAGTGGCTGCGACGGACGAGCTCGGCGCCCTTGGCCCGCTGCTGGAGGAATACGAGCAGGTCGAGGCGCAGATGGCGGATCCCCTGACGTTGGCGGACCCGCAGCTGATGCGCCGCGTGGGACGCCGCTACGCCGAACTTGGTCGCGTGAAGGCCGCCGCAGATCGGCTCGCTGGCGCCTCGGGAGATCTTGAGGCTGCCCGTGAGCTCGCGGCCGAAGACCGATCCTTCGCCGACGAAATTCCCGCCCTCGAAGAAGAGGAAACGGCTGCCCACGAGGCCCTCGTGAAGATCCTGGCCCCTCGCGATCCTGAGGACGCGATGGATGTCATTCTCGAGATCAAGGCCGGCGAGGGCGGCGAAGAGTCTGCGCTCTTCGCATCCGATCTTGCGCGCATGTACGGTCGCTACGCCGAGGCTCACGGTTGGAGCGTCACCGAGATGAGTGCGACCCATACGGAGCTCGGCGGCTTCAAAGACATCACCCTGGCGATCCGCGCGAAGGGCACGCCCGCCCCCGATGAGGGCGTGTGGGCTCACCTGAAGTATGAGGGTGGCGTGCACCGCGTGCAGCGCGTTCCCGTGACCGAGTCCCAGGGTCGCATTCACACGAGTGCTGTCGGCGTGTTCGTGATGCCGGAGATCGAGGACGACGAGGAGATCGTCATTGACCCGAACGACCTGCGTATCGACGTGTATCGGTCGAGTGGCCCCGGCGGGCAGTCCGTGAACACGACGGATTCGGCCGTTCGCATCACCCACTTGCCCTCCGGCATCGTCGTGTCGATGCAGAATGAGAAATCGCAGCTCCAGAACAAAGAAGCCGCCCTGCGCGTGCTTGCGTCGCGCCTGGCCGCAGAGGCGCGAGCGAAGAAAGAGGCCGAGGCCTCGGCTCAGCGCCTCTCCCAGGTGCGCACCGTGGACCGCTCGGAGCGTATCCGCACCTATAACTTCCCGGAGAACCGGATCGCGGATCATCGCACCGGCTTTAAGGCGCACAATCTCGATGCGGTCCTGTCGGGCGCGCTCGATGCCGTTATCGCTTCGCTGCAGGAAGCTGATGAGGCTGAGCGCTTGGCCGCTGCCGCGCAGTCATGACGGGAGGCGAGATGAGCGCATGGTCCTTGAACGAGGCCCGATCCTGGGCTCGTGAGCGCCTGAGCGCCGCCGGGATTGAATCCGTCGACGCGGACGTGCGTGAACTGCTGGAGTGGGCGTGCGACGTCTCCTCTCAGTGGTCGCTCCCCACCCGGTTGAACGAGGAGCAGGTCGAAAAATTGCGCTCCGGGGTGGGGGAGCGGGCCCTGCGTATCCCGCTCCAGCACGTCACCGGTCGCATGTTCTTTCGTTCGCTCACGCTTCAGTCGGTGCCCGGCGTGTTCATCGTGCGTCCCGAGACCGAACTTCTCGCCGGTCTCGCCATCGACGAGGCCGGGGCTATCGTGCGTGAGCGCGGAGAGGCGCGCGTGGTCGATTTGTGTACGGGATCAGGTGCTATCGCGTTCGCCGTCGCTCTCGAGGCAGCGTCCACCGAGGTGTGGGCGGTTGAGAAGGAAGCGGATCCTTTCGCCCTGGCGTGCCGAAACCGGGATCTCGTCGGAGCATGCAGAGTACATCTCGAGCGTGCAGATGCCACGGCGCTCACAACCCTGTCCCACCTTGACGCGATGGTAGACGTGGTCGTGACGAACCCGCCCTACGTGCCGGGGGATGAAATGCCGACTCAGCCTGAGGCGAGCGCTGATCCACACGTCGCCCTGTACGGCGGTAGCTCGGACGGTACGGCGATTCCCGTGCGTATTATTCATCGCGCCCGAACCCTGCTACGGCCCGGTGGCACGCTGCTGATGGAGCATTCTCCGAGCCAGGATGCGGCGTTGCGCAACTACGCTCACTCAGCCGGATTTGTCGACGTGGAGACGTTGCCTGACCTGGCGGGACGCGCGCGCTTCCTGCGTGCCCGCGCGCCCCGTTCGACGAAGCCCACCGCATCCGTGACACAATGACAATGATGAGCACTGAGACGATCCTGAGCGCAGCCCCCTCACTGAGCGAGGCCGACCTGGCGCGCGCCCAGCAGGAACTGCGCGACGGGCACCTTCTCGTGGTCCCCACGGACACCGTGTACGGCATCGGAGCTGACGCCGCGAATCCCGAGGCCGTCGCCGCGGTGCTGGCCGCGAAAGGACGCGGACGACAGATGCCGCCCCCCGTTCTCGTTGCATCCGTCGATGCGATCGACTCGCTGTGCGTCGAAGTCCCCGATGCTGCCCGCACGCTCGCGCGTACCTTCTGGCCCGGCGGACTCACACTCATTCTGCGAGCTCGCCCCGACCTCGGGTGGGACCTCGGTGAGACCGGCGGAACGATCGGCGTGCGCATGCCACACCAAGGCGCGCTCCTGCGACTGCTGCGCGACTTCGGACCCATGGCCGTGACGTCAGCGAACCTGACAGGGCAACCTCCGGCGACGTCCGTGGAGGCGGCCATCGGGTATTTCGGTGCACGCGTTGCCGCCTATCTTGACGGCGGCCCCACCCAGGGATCCACGGCCTCGTCGATCGTGGACTTTGCCCACGACGCACCGCGCGCGCTGCGGCTGGGAACGATCTCGCTGGATGACCTGAGCGCTGCAGCCGGCGTGGCTATCGCACCCGTGCAGGGGAGCGCTTCGTGAAGGTCTACCTCCTGCTCGGTGCCATCGCGATGGCTCTGACGATTCTGCTCACCCCGGTCGTTCGCTGGACGTGTCTGCGCTTCAACATCCTGCCCCCTCTGCGCGGCCGCGACCTTCAAAAGACACCGATCCCGCGCCTGGGCGGTGTCGCCATGACCATCGCGTTGATCGTGACGATGCTGGTCGCCTCACGCATCCCTTATATGGCACCCCTGTTTAAGACAACAGTCCCATGGGCCGTCATGGCCGGCGCCGCCGCCATGTGCATCCTCGGCATCATTGACGACATTATCGAATTGGACTGGATGGCTAAGCTCGGTGGTCAGGTGCTGATCGCCGGCGGTATGGCCTTCGGAGGCGTTCAGCTCGCGTCCTTCCCGATCTTCGGCATCACCCTCGGCTCCTCGCGCCTGTGGCTCTTCGTCTCCGTTTTCTTCATCGTCGGCATCATGAACGCCGTCAACTTTATTGACGGTCTGGATGGGCTTGCCTCCGGCATGATCGCTATCGGAGCAGGATCCTTTTTCTTCTACTCCTACATCATCACCCGGCTCATGGGCGCGGCTTCCTACGCGACGACTGCAAGCCTCATCGTGATTGCGTTGCTCGGCGTGTGCGCGGGCTTCCTCTGGTTTAACTTCCACCCTTCCTCGATCATGATGGGCGGGGGAGCGGAGACCATGGGCCTTGTCCTGGCCGGCGCCGGCATTATTGTCACCGGCAAGATCGATCCGACGCTGCTGGGCCGCCAACAGATGATTGTGTCCGCGCTGCCCCTCATCCTGCCGCTATCCGTCATTTTCATGCCAGTCCTCGACCTGGTCGTCACCTCGATCCGTCGCATGAGCCGTGGGAAAAGCCCGTTCGTCGCAGACCGCTCGCACTTCCATGATCGCCTGCTCGTCGCGGGCCACTCCCACCGCGGCGTCGTCGCCATTTTGTGGATGTGGACTGCCATCGTGTGCATCCCCGCGGTCGGGCTCCTCGTGTTCGAGTGGTGGAGCGTCGCGCTCGTCGCCATCATTGCGGCAGCAATCGGTGTGGCTGTCACCACCCGTGAATTCCCCAAGGAAGACCCCGCCCACGAAGAGGTTTCCGCATGAGCTATCTGCTCGCCGTCCTCATGATCGTCATTATCTGCGTCGCGCAGTGGTTTTTCACCTCCCGCGCGCTACGTTCACGCTCCCATTTCATCGGATGGGTCAGTGGCGGGTACGCGGCGAAGATAGGACTTCTCGCTCTCGGTCTGTACGTCCCACGTGGTCTTGGAATCGACGTGCGCGTTGGCGCGATCGGGACAATTGTTGCCATTATCGTGTCCTCGAGCGTGGAGATGGTAGTCATGATGCGCAAGCGGACGATGAACGTCGACGCACCGAGCGACACTGAGTAACCCTTGCGCGCGCCTGAGACTCCCATCTCTGTGTAGAATGGATCAAGTTGCTATGGCAGCAGAGACAAACCAATGGAGTTGAGATGAAGGAGGCACATTCAGTGTCCGATCACGCGCCTGCTCGCCGCACCGCGTCTAAGCCGCGCTGGTATTGGGTGAGCCTCGCGATCCTCCTCATCGTCATAGCCCTGACCGCCTACCCGGCATTCACGCAGCACCCTCACCAGCCGGCTCTTGAGGACTTCTTCCCGACCGTGATCTTCGGTGAGGGAACATTCTTCGAATTCAATCGCATGACGCTTGCCCGCGTCATCATGGGTCTTGTCGTGTGCGTGGTTCTCGTGCTCGTCGCGCGCAATCCCAAGCTGGTTCCGACCCGTGGACAGATGGCCGTCGAGGCCATCGCCGGCTACATCCGCGACAACGTCGCCCTCGACATGCTGGGCCCGAAGACGGGCCGCAAGTTCTCCGGCTTCATCGGTTTCCTCTTTTTCGGTGTCCTGTCCATGAACATCGCGGGCATCATCCCCGGCATCAACATCGCCGCCTCGTCGGTGGTCGCCGTTCCGATGGTCTTCGCTCTCATCACGTACGTCACCTTCATAGGTGCGGGCATTGGCAAGCAGGGCATCGGAGGATTCTTCTCCTCCCAGCTCTTCCCGCCGGGCCTGCCCGTGCCCATGTACATCCTGATCACGCCCATCGAGTTCCTCTCGAACTTCATCGTTCGCCCCGTCACGCTGACGCTGCGACTCCTGTGCAACATGATCTCCGGTCACCTCCTGCTGGGCATGACCTACTTCGGCACGGCGATCCTGCTCCACGAACTCTCCGTCCTGTCGGCCGCCTCCGCCCTGACCGGCGCGGCGATGTTCGTGATGACCGGCTTCGAAGTCTTCGTGGCCTTCCTGCAGGCCTACATCTTCACGATCCTGTCGACCGTGTACATCAAGCTTTCCATCGAACATCACTGACCCCCAACGCCACCCGGCGTTACTAACAGAAGGAAACCACTATGGGAACCGCAGCATTCGCCTACATCGGCTACGGCCTCGCCACCCTGGGACCCGGCCTCGGTATCGGCCTCATGGTCGGCAAGACCCAGGAAGCGACCGCCCGTCAGCCCGAGGTTGCCGGCCGTCTCTTCACCAACATGATCATCGGCGCCGGCATGGTCGAGGCCCTCGGCCTCATCGGCTTCGTTCTGCCGCTCATCGTTAAGTGATCGCCATGCACCAGATTGTCGCCGCTGCGGACCAGGAGGTCGGCGGCCTCGCCGTCATCCTGCCGCCGCTGTATGAGATTTTCTGGTCGGCTGTCGTTCTGCTTATCGTCCTGCTCCTCGTCGGACGCTACGCGCTGCCTCGCATCTACCAGACGATGGATGAGCGTGCCGCAAAGATCGAGGAGGGTCTCGGCGCCGCCGAGCAAGCGAAGGCCGATCAGGCCGCCGCTGCGCGCGAGCGCGAGGAGATCATTCGTGAGGCGCACGCGCAGGCGCACACCATCCGTGAGCGCGCCAACGACGAAGCGAAGGCCATTGTTGCCGCCGCCCGTCACGAGGCAACGAGCGAAGCGAACCGTATCGTCGAGGCCTCCCAGCGTCAGATCCTCGCTGAAAAGCAGGCCGCGCAGATCTCCCTGCGCTCCGAGGTGGGCCTTCTCGCCTCCGAGCTGGCCGAGAAGATCATTGGTGAGCAGCTGACCGACACGGCGCTGACTTCTCGCGTGGTTGATCGCTTCCTTGACGAGCTCGAGGCCGACTCCGCGCTGGTTGAGGAGAAGCGATGACACGGATGCGCACGATCGAGTCCGTCCCCTTTGCGCAGGACCTGGCGGCGGCGCTTGCCGTACCCGGTACCGACGCAATGCGGGTGGCCGAGGATTTTTTCGGTCTGGCCGACCTGTTCAAGGAGAACACTCGTCTCGCGCGTGCAGTGACTGACCCGGCGCGGTCGGTCGCAGATAAGCAGGGCCTGGTTTCCGACGCGTTCGGCTCCCACGTCACGCAGGCGACGATGTCCGTCGTCAATGCTGTTGTCGCGGACCACTGGCGCCATCCGGCCGAGGTCGCCGACGCGCTTGAAGTGCTCGGCATTCTCGGTGTGCTCAACGCGGCGGGTTCCCACGGTGCCCTCGATCAGGTCCGTGAGGAGCTGTTCCAGATTCGTTATTTCCTGGCGCACCACCGCGAGGTGCGTGTTCGTCTGTCAGATACGGCCAAGGGCAACTCCCATGAGCGTGGGGATATCGCCACCAAGCTCTTCGGCCAGCGGGTCAGCGTCTGGACGATGCGCCTGCTGCGCCGTGCGGTCGGTCGCTCGAACCACGGTCGTCTGCTCCACAACCTGCGTCGTTACGCCCAGTGGGCTGCCACCATGCAGGACCGACTCTTCGTCACGGTCGCTACGGCCGCACCGATGAGCGACGCCCAGGTTGAGCGTCTGCGCGCCATCCTCTCGAAGCGCTACGGCACTGCCGTTGACCTGGCGATCTCGATTGACCCCGAGGTCATTGGTGGGTTCCGCCTGCGCGCGGGCATGACGGCGATCGACGCCTCGCTGGTCACTCGGATCGCCGCTGCGCGTACCGCGATCGCCAGCTAGTACCTCTCATACACACACAATTTTCTTTTCTTAGTTAGGAATCCTCATGGCTGACCTCAGCATCTCCCCGGAGGAAATCCGCGGAGCACTGGACTCCTTTATGGAGTCCTACCGTCCGGCGGACGTGGCCACCGAAGAGGTGGGTCACGTCATCGAAACGGCCGATGGTATCGCGCACGTCGAGGGCCTGCCCGGCACCATGGCGAACGAGCTGCTGCGTTTCGAGGACGGGACGCTGGGCCTGGCCATGAACCTCGACCAGCGCGAGATCGGCGCCGTTGTCCTCGGTGACTTTGGCGGTATTGAAGAGGGCCAGGTCGTGCACCGCACGGGCGAAGTTCTCTCGGTCCCCGTCGGTGATGGCTACCTCGGCCGCACGGTCGACCCCCTCGGCCGCCCGATTGACGGCCTCGGTGATATCACGGATCTGGATGGGCGTCGCGCGCTCGAACTGCAGGCCCCCGGTGTTATGGCACGTAAGAGCGTGCACGAGCCCCTTGCTACCGGCCTGAAGGCCATCGACTCGATGATCCCGGTTGGCCGTGGCCAGCGTCAGCTGATCATCGGCGACCGCAAGACCGGTAAGACGGCGATCGCGCTCGACACGATCCTTAACCAGCGCGACAACTGGAAGAGCGGCGACCCGAATAAGCAGGTGCGCTGCATCTACGTGGCGATCGGTCAGAAGGGTTCGACCATCGCCTCCGTGCGTTCCACGCTGGAGGATGCTGGCGCCATGGAGTACACGACCATCGTCGCCTCCCCGGCCTCGGATCCCGCAGGCTACAAGTACATGGCTCCCTACACGGGTTCCGCTATCGGCCAGCACTGGATGTACCAGGGCAAGCACGTCCTCATCGTCTTCGACGATCTGTCCAAGCAGGCCGAGGCCTACCGTGCGGTCTCGCTGCTGCTGCGTCGCCCGCCGGGCCGCGAAGCTTACCCCGGCGACGTCTTCTACTTGCACTCGCGCCTGCTGGAGCGTTGTGCGAAGCTCTCCGACGCCCTGGGTGGTGGCTCGATGACCGGTCTGCCGATCATCGAGACCAAGGCGAACGACGTGTCCGCCTACATTCCGACGAACGTCATTTCGATCACCGACGGTCAGATCTTCCTGCAGTCCGACCTGTTCAACTCGAACCAGCGTCCCGCCGTTGACGTGGGCATCTCCGTGTCCCGTGTCGGTGGTGCCGCCCAGCCCAAGGCGATGAAGAAGGTCGCCGGTACGCTCAAGCTGACGCTCGCGCAGTACCGTTCCATGGCCGCCTTCGCGATGTTCGCCTCCGACCTGGATGCGGCGACGCGCCGCCAGCTGACGCGCGGTGAACGCCTGATGGAGCTGCTCAAGCAGCCTCAGTCCACCCCGTACGCGATGGAGGATCAGGTTGCGTCGATTTGGATGGGCACTAAGGGCTACCTCGATGACATCGAGGTCGAGGACGTCCTGCGCTTCGAACGCGGCCTGCTCGACCACCTTCACGCAAACTCGACCGTGCTCGACACGATCGCGGCGACCGGCGACCTGACCTCCGAGACGGAGGAAGCGCTCAAGAACGCCGTTGAGGAGTTCCATCACCAGTGGATCAGCGCCGGGCGTGGCGCCGCAGACCTGGCGGATGGCGAGGTCGTGGCTGAGCGCACCCGCGAGGAGATCTCGCGCGGTCGCACGAACGAGAAGGCCTAAGCGATGGGCGGACAGCAGAGGATCTACAAGCAGCGTATCGCC
>ERZ772960.1341-NODE-1341-length-19782-cov-3.224515_pt1 | contig 19782 bp, 38 predicted proteins | sample MGYA00580678_ERZ772960 | MGnify/ENA primary metagenome ERZ772960 (study PRJEB29015, sample SAMEA2737930) | human oral metagenome | biome: human oral; feature: human-associated habitat; material: dental | place: China | collected 2059 ... | reverse complement strand
GACCAAATGGTTCTATGCTGATTGTGGATACCTTGACTTCAAACGTCAACCGTACAGCTGCGAACGTTCGTGCTGCTTTTGGTAAAAATGGCGGTAACATGGGAGCTTCAGGTTCTGTTTCTTACCTCTTTGACAACAAGGGTGTTATCGTATTTGCTGGTGATGATGCGGATGCTATCTTTGAATTGTTGCTTGAAGCAGATATTGATGTGGATGATGTAGAAGCGGAAGAAGGAACAATCACTGTTTACACAGCTCCAACAGACCTTCATAAGGCTATCGTTGCCCTTCGTGAGTCTGGTATCGAAGAATTCCAAGTTACTGAACTGGAAATGATTCCTCAGTCAGAAGTTGAGTTGTCAGGTGAAGACCTTGAAACCTTTGAAAAACTTTACAGCGTTCTTGAAGATGATGAGGACGTCCAAAAGATCTACACAAATGTCGATGGATTCTAATAAACAAAAACAAGCCCTTGAAAACATTGATATTTCAAGGGCTTTTGTTATGTTTTTGTATAGAAAAGGGGCAAGTAAGGGGCAAAATTAAAAAATACTATCTAATGTTTCTACAAGTTTACCCTCCATATCTTGTGTAGTGTGGGAGTAGATTTCCAAAGTCATTTTTGCATTTGAGTGTCCGACTCTATCCATGATCGACTTGATTGGAAGTCCTGATTCTGCTAAAAATGAGATATGAGAATGTCTGAATATGTGACTGGTTATATTTTTTTTAATTCCAGCCTTCTCCCCGTATTTCTTCAAAGACTGTATAAAGGATGCTAGCGTGATAGGGCTGTTCCAATTTTCAAAGCAGAAAATATAATCATCGCTTGTCAATGGTTGAAATCGTTCACTGAGCCGTATTACTTGTCGTTGTATAGCTTCTATAACTGCATCTGATACCAAGATAGTTCTATATGATTTCTTGGTTTTGGGCAATGTCTTGATTTTATTGATTGAGTCAAAATTGCCTGTAATTTCAATCTTATTATTATCAAAGTCTATATTTTTGAGTTGTAAGGCGGTCAACTCACCATACCTCATACCAGTAAGAGCTAGAACTGTTACCATATCAGCATATTTCCGTTGGTATGGTTTGTTATTGAGCATGTCTACTAATGTTTTGATTTCTTGCATAGTCAAAAACTTGTTGCGCTTTTTTTCAATATCTTCTAATGTTTCTAGCTTTTTAGGACTAACCGTATAGTTAACTTCGTTATTTTCGATATAGGAGTATCGAACTGCATAATCGAAGATACTTTTGAGTCTGCTGCGGACTCTATAAGCTGTATGATAGCCATTACTATCAATAATATTTTCAATCTTGCTCTGGATATATCGTCTATCAATATTAGCTAGTAAAGTGTTAGATGGTATTTCTTTTTTCATAGTTGCATCAACAAAAGTATAATTGTGCTTAGTAGATGCTTTGACTGTTTTAGACCAAGAATTATAAAAAAGGGTATAGATTTCTTCAAAGGTAATGCTTTCTACTTGTTTTGTGCTGATTTTTTTATTTATCTTCTCTTGCAACAAGATAGCAGCTTGATTTCGTGCTTGAGGTGTTTTCTTTTCCATCGTAACTGAGACTTTTTTTAATTTCTCAGTATAGGGATCTTTGTATCGCTCAAAAAATTTATATTTCCCGTTGGGAAGCTCTTCCATCCACATTGATTTTAACCTCACTTTTTGGTAAAATGGGTATAGTAAAGAGGACTTTTTAATGCCTTTTACTATACTGAACACCTCACGCTCTCCTCGACCAAAATTTGAGCGTGGGGATTTTTTAATTTTTCAGCATCAAATACGCATCGATGTAAATTAAAGGTACGCTTTTCTCTTTATTACTATTTGTAGTGTATTCGTAAGATAGTAAGTAACGCCCGTTTACAGTCAAATGATCTTTTTCTAAAAATCTTTTTTCTATACGTTCAGTCTCCATGAATAGCATATAGAAATCCCCGCTAGGTTGTGTAGCAAGTATTTTCGTGTACTTGCCTTCTTTAAAAATTTGCACTATCTCCAGATTGTCGATTCTCATTTTTAAAGAGAAAAATTTTTCTGGCTTTCTGAGAACTGTTTTGTAATCATAGATTTTATAATCATCTGACTTGTAATTGTCTTTTGTGACCTTATCAACTTTAGTCAATAGCTTATCAAAATATTCTTCTACGCTGACGTCATCAGATGATGATGCCTGTGTGGTCGGTTCGCTGGATGATTTTTGCGTTTGATTTGTACAAGCGGTTGAAATAAAAAGTGCACAAAGTAATACAGATGATATAGAAAATATTTTTTTCATTTGATCCTACTCCCTTTTCAATTCAGCAAAGTCAAATATTCCTCTTTAACCATTGTTTCGTCAGCAATGGTTTTTAAATTATACTTTTCCATAAATACCAGGTAATTAAATGTAGTTGCATCTTCAGCTATGTCTAACTCGGCCTTTATCAGATGATGAATCATATTTCGGTTAGCTTCAAGTTCACATCTCTCCCTAAAAAGGCGATAAGTATCTGGCGCGTGGTTTTTATGGCCTATCTCATGTAAAGCGACTTGTATCCTTTTTTCATCAGATATAGCATCACTCAAGAACATAGTTTTGAGGGCTGGGATATAAAACGCTTCATCTGGAAATAGACCATCTTCAAAAATCTCTATATCTATACCTAGATTTTGAGAAAATTCTTTTTCAGTCATAAACAATCCAACCTTTGATTATTATTGCTTTCTGAGATAAATTTCTATAATGTTTTGAATTGCTTTTTTATCTTCTTCAGTTAGTGGTTTACCATTGAAGCGCATAGCAGTAGAGGCCAATTCTTCAACATCAACCTCTTTGCCTTCAAAAAAGAACTGTTCTTTATCAGCTATTGCTGGGTTATCTGTGCGACCGAGCAGATAGTCAGTAGACACGTTGAAGTAGTCGGCGATTTCTTGGAGACGGTCAGATTTAGGAGTTTTTTCTTTCAAAGTATAGAGGTAATTTATACTATAGCCTAAATCTTCGGCAACTTTTTGAAGACTTATTCCTCGTTTTTGAGCAAGCTCCTTAATTTTTTCAAGTGTAGAAAACATTGTCATAGTACCTTTTCTAAGACATGACAAAAAATATTTTATAAAAAAGTGTTATTTTCTATTGACAAAAATAATACTAAAGTGTAAAATAGTTTTTGTAAGTTAATGAGTTAGTAAAAAACTAAGTTAAAACTTATCTAAAAATAAAAGCTTTGGCGAGCAAGAAAATTGATAGATATAATGTTTTATCAAGGTTTTTAATTATGCTTTCATTTTACACTAAGGTATAAAAGTTGTCAAGCGTTTTATAAAATAATTTACTAACTCTTTAACTGTATTAAAAAATAAGGAGGAGGTAACATGAGTCAACAACATCACAAATGGATTGAGCTTGTAAAAGAACGTATAGAAAAACGAGGCTGGTCTCAGACGGATTTGGCTATCGTGGTAGGCGTTAGCCCATCAGCTATTACGCAACTTTTCAAAGACGGTAAAGGTAGTGATGACTTGAAACTTCGCATTAACAAGAAATTGCGAATTACTGAGCCATGGGAGAAATTTGAGGAGAACTAGAAAGGAGTAATTATGACAGATTTTAAAAACTTAAATCTTCAGCTAATCTTTCAGAAATGCTACTGAGGATTATACAGCAGTCAGAAATGATTTTTTGAGGGATCCCAAACTTGAACCGGCGACGATAGGAATATTGATGGTTATTCTCAGCAACAAAGAGAATTGGCTCGTCTATCCAGAAGAAATAGCTAGACGGTTAAATGTTAGCCGTGACATGATAGACCGTCATCTAAAGAAACTAGAGGAGGCTGGTTATATGCGTATGGTCAAAAAAAGCCTCGGTCGAGGTCGAGGGGTTCAGACATTCAGATTTTTCTCAGATACAAAGATAACTGACTTTCAATTTGGAATTATGTTACAACGACTTGATGAAGAAATGGAAAAGTTATCCACAGTTTGATATTTACATTTCCGACTTTTACAAATCTGTATTTTACAAATCTGTATTTTACAAATCAGTAAAATAAGGCACTAATAAATATTAAATAACAACAAGTATTAAATAACAATAAATACTAACTAACAACAAGTACTACTACTCTTAATAAATAAAAGAGAGTACACAAAAAAGTATCTGAGAAACTCAGACACTTTCTAAAAAAATCTAACTTAATTATACCACGAAAGGTGCAAATATGGAAACAGTTCAAATCGTGAGAATTAAAGATGTGATCATAGAGAAGATTTCTGCAAACGATGAAGAACTAGAGCACATCTTTGGATGTTCAAAACGGCAAGCTGGTGATATGAGGCGAGAAATGAAAAAATTGCCTAGTCAACAAAAACACCTCAGAAACGATGGTCAGCTGGTCACAATCAAAGGTTTTGATGCTTATCTGCAATATCGAGGCAGTCAGTCATGGAAGAAAGAAATCGCTAAAACCGTCAAGATGACACGATAGCAGAATAACAACTACTAACAAATAACAAACTCATCCTTATAGATAATAAGGGAATTACAGAGCTTTTACAGGAGGAAAGAAATGTGCCAAATTGGGCAGAGGGTACTCTTAAATTAAGAGGCAAAACAGAAAATATCGTATCAGCATTGAAAGAGATGCTATTAGAAAATCAAGGTACAACTCTTGAAGAAGAATACGATGGTACTCTACTAACATTTAAAACTGAGAATGATTATTTTTATATAAACGGTACAAGGCGTGCGTTTATTTCTGGTAAAGATATTGAAATTTGGTTGGATGAAGATGATGAAGATTTTGTGATTATCGAACTTGAAAATTTCAAACAAGCATGGGCAGCATTAGCTGACAATTACACAGAAATTTCTAGTAAGTTTGACGTTGATATTAAAATTTTCACTTTTGAAATGGGCATGGAATTTACACAGGAAATTGAAATTTCAAAAGGTGAAATCATCAAGAATATTGTAAACGAAAACTTTACTAACTATTCATGGGATGTGCCTTTTAGCAGACTTGGAGGATAGATAATATGGCAGATTTAACATTTGCAGAATTACAGCGAAAAATGCAAATTGAAAAACAGACAAAACAGGGTGTGAAATATCCGTTTAGAACCGCAGAGGATATCAATAATAAATTTAAGTCTTTGGATAGCGGTTGGAGTGTATCATTTCCAGAAGATGACATCATTCAAAAAGGTGACAAACTGTATTATAAAGCGGTAGCTATTGCTAAAAGAGAAAGTGATGGCACGATTGAAAAAGCTGTTGGGTGGGCTAGAGAAGAAGATGTACCAATTTTTCACACACAAAAAGGGGATGTGAAACAGATGCAAGATCCACAATGGACAGGTGCGGTTGGTTCTTATGCTAGAAAATATGCCTTACAAGGTTTATTTGCCATTGGGGGTGAGGATGTTGATGAGTATCCTGTAGAAGAAAGCCAAGTACAGGGGCAGAATAATCAGCAACAGAAACCAAACAACCAGCAAGCTCAAGAACAAAATCAAGTAAGGTACATTGATAACATTCAGTATCAAGAAATCATCAAGAACGTTGAAGAGTTTGCGACGATTAAGGGAGCGCCATTTGATACAGTTGCAAATTTTGTATTGAGCAAGTACCAAATAGACGATTTCCACAAAGTCCCAGTTGATGGCTATAACATAGTGATGGAATATCTCACTAAACAAATTCAAAAAGCATACGAAAAACAAGGAGTATAAGACATGACTGAAAATAAAATTTATTCGCCATGGGCTTTCACAGAAAACGAAAGCCAAAAACAGAAATCTAATCTTTCAGCTCTAAAAGAGTTGAAAGAGAAATATATCATCAAGGACAAATGGAATTACGACAAAATGAATGAACAAGATCAAGAAACCGTTGATGTTGTATATGGCCGAGTTGGTGGTGGTTACGGAAACTCACTTTATGAAATTTATAAGAATACCCCTAAATTATCAAAAACAGAGCTTGCCTTAATTTGTGATAATGGAAATTTGTGTTTTGGACATTCATCATCAGGTAGCAAAATCAAAATTTTTACAGACTAGGAGAACAAAGATATGGTAAAAGATGTAACTAACAATTTAACAGAAATCAAGGTAGATTTTCAACCTGCAGTAATCAATGTTGATTATGATAGCGTGGATAAACAACTTGCAGCAATCGTTGCACAGTACACGAATTATGAGGTGACAGCATCCACTTACAAGATTGATTATGATGAGCGTACACGCCTTAATAAATTAAAAGAGGCGCTTGAAACTCGACGTAAGGAAATCAAAAACAACATCAATAATCCATACAAGGAATTTGAGAAGTGGTACAAGAAAACAGTTGAGCCACTGGATAATGTCATCGCAAACATCACAGCAGGACTTAATGCGATTGATGAGCATGAACGATTGATGCGCGTGGATGTCGTTCGTGCCACATTTGAAGATAAGTGTATGGTCGCAGGGATTGAAAAATCCACATTTGCTGACAAATACGATGAGTACAGCCTCAAGAAACATTTTAAAACAGGTAAGTACGAACTGAAAAAGACAACACTTGATGAAATGGATGCATTAGTGCTTTCAGAATTTGATGCCCTGGAAGAATACAAAGCCAACAAGCAAGCCATCCAAGAACAAGCTCAAGAGTACGATTTGCCAGCTGATAGCTATATCAGACATCTTGAAGATGGTAAGAGCCTTGTTGATGTTTTCAAGATGATGAAAACTGATCGTGATGCTGAGATTGCACGAAAAGAGCAGAAAGAGGCTCAAGAAAAAGCGGAAGCTGAACGACTTGAAGAAATTGCTCAATTGGCCAAGGAAAATGCAAATGCAAATATCAAGGCTTATGATGCCGAAACAGGCGAGATTTTGGAACAGGGCACAATTACACCAGAACCACAAAACAACGTGCGAGAAGTGCCAAAATTTGAGCCTAGCGAGCCTTTAACAATTGACTTGCGTTTGACATTGCATGGTGGAAAATCTCAGCTTGATCAGTTGAAAGAATGGCTTGAGGATAACTTTATCAGCTTTGAAACTTTGGAGGGTTAGGTGGAATTTAGAAAGTATCAACTTATTTTAGAGTTTGAGGAGGCTAACAGGCCTCTCACACAAATTGAAAAGAAAAGCCTTGCTAGTTACTCTATCGAGTATTTAAAAGTGGGGCTAGATAGCTTAGAAAGTGAATATTGCAACAGGAGGTATGCACAATGAAATTTAATGAACTGATTGAAAATGTAAAAGGTTGGTCAACAGCTAAGGAACTTGACAAAGCAAGCCCATTATCTCAAATGTTCAAACTCAATGAAGAGTGGGGGGAGCTTAATGGTGCGACAGTACGAAAGGATAAGGAAAAGATAGCTGACAGTGTTGGAGATATGATGGTTGTCTTGACTATCCTAGCTCAACAGATGAACTTTTCTAAAATCCATTTGTCTCTCAATCCAGATGAGAACGGACAGCATAACTTTCATTATGTAGATCAGTGGTCAGTAGAGTTACTGTACTTGCACATTGCTAATGAAATTGGGTTGATTGCGCGTGGTTTGGTTGATATTTCAACTAATACAAATCGCATTAACTCACGCACTCAAATTCAGTTAAGTAGCCGTAACATTGCTATTTATCTAGTGTTTGTTGCTAAGAAATTTGATCTGACTTTGACAGAGTGCCTTGAACTGGCATGGAATGAAATCAAAGACCGTCAAGGAAAGATGGTGGATGGTGTGTTTGTTAAGGAGTCAGACCTATGAGATGTTTTTATGTCAGTGGAAAATATAGGGGCGTCAATGTTGGTATTGAGGTTAGTAGCTCAAACGAGTATGAGGCAGCTATTGATTTTGCGGCTAAAATTCTTGAGGAGTTTTGCATAAGTAGACCTGTTGATTGGCATAAAGAAAGAGAGAAGATAGTGGTTGAAGGTGTCGAGGAGGTTTCAGCATGACAGTTTTAGCATGGCTAATCTATAATCTATCGGTACTTGCTACCTCCTTATACCTTACTATTCATTTTAATTCTGGATGGTGGATGCTTCTTGTTTTGATTGCATCAACCGACTTAAAAACCAAGAGAGGTACAATCAATGATAAATAATGTTGTTTTAGTAGGTCGACTTACAAGAGATGCCGATCTAAAATATACGCAATCTAATATTGCGGTTGCTACGTTTACGCTTGCTGTAAATCGTCCGTTTAAGAACGAGGCTGGAGAGCGTGAGGCTGATTTTATCAATTGCGTTATCTGGAGACAGTCAGCTGAAAATCTTGCTAATTGGGCTAAAAAAGGCTCTCTTATCGGAGTTACAGGAGTAATTCAAACACGTAGCTATGATAATCAGCAAGGCCAACGTGTTTATGTCACAGAGGTTGTTGCAAGTAATTTCCAATTGCTAGAAAGTCGCAACAGTCAGCAAAATAATCAAGGTCATCAAGACCATCATGGCGGTTATCAGCAACAGGGTTACAGTAACCAGGGCAGTACTTTCCAAAATGGAAATAACCAAGGGAACAATTTCCAAAATAGAAATAGTTACGGGCAACAAGGTAGTTTCTTTGAGGGGAACACAACAAATCCAGTTCCTGATTTCACCCGTGATAACAATCCATTTGGCAGACCGACAAACCCATTGGATATCAGTGATGATGATTTGCCGTTTTAAGAGCCTATGATCATGCTAGAAAAGGAGTACGCCCTCTACAAAGGCGATGAACTGTTGGGAATGGGTACTGTAAAGGAATTAGCCAGACAGTTTAATGTAAAAATAGAAACAATACACTACTACAACACGCCAACGTACAAGAGGAGAACGAACCCGAACAGAGCAAGGCGACTTGTACCGTTGGATTAGGATGAGGGAAATATGAATTTAACAATCAAAGCAGGAGACTATGTGAAAGTACTTAGAAATGGGGAGTTTCACAATATAGTCCAGGTAAAGAGGATATACGGTAGTGTTATAGAAACAACTCATGGTATCTATAACGCTGATACTTTAGCAAGTCGAATCAATAAGACTTGTATTATTTCAGGTGTTGTAACATGGGAGGATTTTCATGGATAGAGAAAGTATAAGAGTAAAGGTAGATTTACAATGTCCGTTTTGTGGTTTTTGCAAGATGATGAAAACCGGGTCGCACAGAAAAGGAATTACATGCCCAACCTGCAAGCAAACAGTATTCTTGGCATGGGCAACTGGTGTTGAGGGTGAACTTGATAAGTATGGATATTATTTCCACGCTTGCGAGCCTTTCAATATCCGCAAAATCAACCAAGAGTTTCAAGATGCTTTTGAAGATGCACCACCTAAACACTCTTTCACCATCAGAAATAAGATGAGAGGGTGAAATTACTTTTACAATCAGTATTAAACCAATTTGAAAAGGAAGTAGAAAATGACAAAAATTGAAATCGTTATGGTACTTACAACTTTGATGTCTATCACATGGGCAGCGATTGTTACAATTCACACTATGCAAGCTATCAAAAAGCATAAAGCAAAAGTGGATTATTATCAGAAACCACAAGTGCAATGCGAGATTGCACGTCATGTACTTAAAAACAAATGGTACTCAGATGGTGGGGAGGTGTTTAGATGAAAGTATTTGATGGTGCTAAAATGCGTGCCATCCGTAAAGAGGCAGAGCTTACTCAGTATGATCTTGCCCCTATGGTTGGCATTAGTCAAAATCGAGTAAGTGACATTGAGAGAAATGTTACCACTCCAACGATTGAAGAAATTGAGGCATTTGCCAATGCTCTAAACACTCAAGTATCATCATTTTTAAGCAACGAGTCAGAAATTGAGGTTATTGCTAATACCTTTACCAAAAAGAAAAAGGACACTGATGCAGAGTCTCACTTTGACACCTCAACCGAGCAAATGGAGCTATTTGTTGATGATGCTTTACTAGGTCATGACCTGACAGGATATGTATTGATCAGCCAAAAAACCTATCTGGAGTTGTTAGATAGTCAAGATCGCTTACAGCAGTTACAAAAACTTTTGAAGTGGGGAGTTTGTGATGAAATTTGAACTTATCAATGACCACTTTGAAAATGCTAAGCGATACAACATACCGAGGGCGCAACTTATCATTGCTGATATTCCTTACAATTTAGGAAATAATGCGTATGCCTCTGACCCTAGATGGTACAAAGATGGCGATAACAAAAACGGAGAGAGCAGATTAGCAGGGAAATCATTTTTTGATACAGATAATGATTTCAAAATCAATAATTTCTTTGACTTTTGCAGCCGTTTGCTTAAAAAAGAGCCAAAAGAAAAAGGGAAAGCGCCTGCTATGATTGTCTTTCATGCCTGGCAACAGAGGGATATGATTATAGAATGTGGTAAAAAGCATGGTTTTAATAATGCTTATCCGCTCTATTTCACAAAGAAATCAAGCCCTCAAGTGCTAAAGGCCAATATGAAAATTGTTGGTGCGGTTGAAGAGGCAACGGTATTATATCGTGATAAACTCCCTAAATTTAACAATGGTGGGGCTATGATACTCAATCATGCCCCGTGGGAAAAAGATAGCTCTTACCCCGTTATCCACCCCACGCAAAAGCCGATACCAGTTTTGAAACGATTGATTGAAATTTTTACAGATGAGGGCGATGTTGTCATTGATCCCGTAGCAGGTTCTGGATCAACTCTAAGGGCTGCTATTGAGATGAATAGGTCAGCCTATGGATTTGAAATTAAGAAAGATTTCTATAAGGCTGCACAGGAGAAAATGCTATCGTCATTTCAAATTAGCTTAATTTAAAACAGGAGGACAATATGGATAAAAAACTTATTGGGTTAGACCTAACCCACATTGCCGATGGAGGATTGCAGGAAAAACTAGACAAAGAGCTTGAAAAAGTCATTGATAACATCCTTGACCTTAATACCGATGCGAAAGCAAAACGAAAAGTGACTATCACGCTTACGATGTCAGCTAATGAAGAGCGTACAGTGGTTGATACTACCATGGAGGTAAAATCAAAACTTGCACCTCAAAACGCGGTAGCTACAACAATTCTTGTTGGGCGTGATTTTGATACAGGTCAAGTACATGCTAATGAGCTAAAAAGTACAGTACCTGGTCAAATGTACTTTGATGAAAACGGAGAAATTCTGACGGATATTGGGCAACCAGTGGCAGAAATTGAACAACAGACAGAAACAAAACCAGATATTATTGATTTCAACAAAAAGAAAGTAGGTAACTAATATGACAACAGAAAATCTTAAAGCAGCATTGGAATACGCAGTAGAACTAAATGAGTGTGGATTAGAAATTTTAACAGCTGCAGATGGCACAGAGTATTATGATGCCAATAAATTCAACCTCAAAGAACTTGACCCTAAACGCTATCCTAAAACTCTGGAGCTATCAACCTTGACAAGCCTTGTTGACTATCTCAAAACAGACCTCAACAATTTGAAAAACCAACGCTTGATTGTAGCAGTTGAGAAAAATGATGAGGTGTGCGTGTGGTCTGAAAATGATGAGCTCGAACGTCGCACATTACTTGTTGATGTTAAGGCACGCGTTCCAGAGCTATCTTTTGGCCGTTTCCTATCATCAGAACAGTTCAATATCATGTTGCAATCAAACTTTATTGACGATAACGATCGTGGCACATTGCTAGAATTTGCTAGTGCATTGAAAATTGAGAATGGGGCTGAAATTGAAGATACCGGAGTATATCAAGTAGCAACAGTTAAAACAGGAGTTGCAAGTCTTGCTAAAGGGAAAACACCTAACCCAGTTACATTGCGCCCATATCGTACATTTAGCGAGGTCGAGCAACCAGCAAGCCTATTTGTCTTTAGGATTGATAAGCAAGCAAATATGGCTTTATTTGAGGCGGATGGCAAGCGCTGGGTAGCTGATGCAGTAGGAAATGTTGCAGCCTATCTAAAAGAGCAACTAGCAGACCAAAAACATATCACAGTATTAGCATAAGAGAGGAAAAAACAATGACTAAAGAAACTAAAAACACGGTATCAGCTGAAACTATCGTAGAGAACTTGAAAGAGTTCGCTGAGGCATTACATGATGCTGGTAAAAAGGCAATGATCTACTATTTTTTGACAGAAGATAGTGATGGATTAAAAACAGCTAACACTATGCATAGTGTTAGCCATGATTTGTTGGACATCCTGGATGGTAAGAGTGTTGAAGAGGTACTTGAAGAAGTTGATGAAAATGAGGAAGATAGCTCTTTGGTTGGAACAATCGCTATCAATGTAGAAACTGGGAAAGTTGAGGGGCTTGAGGGCATCAAGAACACCAAAACAAAAGAACAGATTTTAGCAGCTGTAAGTAAAGTGGTTGAAGAGTTAGGCGGTAATTAGATGATCTTGTTTCTGAAATTGATGGTTATCAGCGCTTGCTTACTCCTTGCTATTCTGATTTTCGTTGCTGGGCACAAAACCCACAAAAAAGGAAAAGCGGACAAGGTGGTTTGGTTTATCTTTGATGCTTATGCTATTGCTTTGATTTACACAGTGATAAAGATTTTGGAGACATGACATGAAAAATAAAAATCGAGTGGGTCTATTTTTTGCACTTGCATCATTGTCAATATCAATGCTAAACCTAGGTTTGATAATCTCTAAAAATCACTATAAACCGCAGGTGGTCAAGCTGGAGCAACAAGTGGATGAATTGAAAAAAAGAAAACCAGTCATTATTTATCAAGTTGACAATGCTGGTGGTGAGCTTATCGGAACAGTAACAGATAAAGCCATTGTTGATGGTCATTATACGGTTACTATCGGAGCTTATGGCAAGTTTCTTGTTACGAAAGAGCAGTATGATGCTCTTGATATTGGTGATGATGTACCAAAATTCTTAAAACAGAGAGGTATTAAGTAATGAGCGATTTTTTAAATCAAGATTGTTTGCAGGGAATGAAGAATTTTCCAGATAACTATTTTGATTTAGCTATTGTAGATCCACCATATTTTTCCGGGCCAGAAAAAAGAAAATACTATGGTCGGAAAGTCAGTCCGATTGGCGTCAATAGGCTTTATGGCGAAACCTCAGAGTGGCAAATCCCAAATAGAGATTATTTTGATGAGTTATTTAGAGTTTCAAAAAATCAAATCATTTGGGGAGTGAATTATTTCGACTATTCTTTTGGCTCTGGCCGTATCGTTTGGGACAAAGTTAATGGTCAGTCAAGTTTTTCAGATTGCGAGTTAGCATACTGCAGTTTGCACGATAGCACGCGACTATTTCGCTATATGTGGAATGGTATGATGCAAGGTAAATCAATCTCTGAAGGTCATATTCAACAAGGAAATAAATCGTTGAACGAGGTTAGAATTCATCCAACACAAAAACCAGTCAACCTTTACCTTTGGTTATTGCAAACTTACGCAAAAGAAGGCGATAAAATACTCGATACTCATGTTGGGTCAGCAAGTAGTTTAATTGCTTTTCATGAGTTAGGCTTTGAGTATATTGGTTTTGAAAAAGATAAACACATATATGAGTTAGCAACGGCCAGGCTAAACAGCTATAAATCACAAATAAAATTGTTCTAAGGAATTAGGAGTTTTGGATGAAATTTGAGTTTTCTTTGCCTCGAAACACTAAGCTAAAATCTCTAAATATGGTTATCAATAGTAATGACAGGCAGCACCAAACAGATAAAGCTAAAGTTACTAAGCGCATTAGAGCTTTTGCTTATTGGCATACATCGATGAACAAGGATAAAGGGAGGGCTGCTTTTAGCCCCTCTAACCCTTGTGAGGTTACAGTTACAATTTACAGCCCTACTAAATCTAAATTAGACCCGCCTAACTTGTACCCAACAGTCAAAGCTATCATTGATGGCATGACTGATGCAGGTATTTGGACAGATGATAATCATAAGGTTATCAAAAAGTTATCCTTTGTTTATGGTGGATTAAGTGAGGAAAAAGGGCATTATAGATTAGAGTTTGATATAGAAGAGGTGGAAGAGGTGGAAAATGAATAAAGATCTAATTGAAACGCCACGCTTTAACTTTTTTATAGGGGATGAAGTTCTCTTGAAAGGGAAAATAGTCGGTTTTGATGTGGATGAGAACAAGTGCGTTGAAAATGTTGTTAGATTAGAATATGGGCAAACTCTCAATGTACCAAATTGCAATATTTATACAAAAAATAACATCATTGACGAACCCCTAAAAGTCAAAATACCGCAGTTTGTGGCGGATTGGATTGAAAAGTGTAAAACGTTTAAGAATTTTGCTGTAAGTTTATCTTTTGCATTGCAGCCCAGTGTATGGGAAGCAAATGGGTTATCTGACGAGTCCATCGAATGGTTGGCGAATGCAGAAAATCAAGAAATATTCGCTCGAGCGTGGCTTGACGGCTACGATATTCAGAGAACAAAGTATGTAGTGACAGATGGCAATCATTTGTATTTTAAAAACTATCAAGAAGATATTGAAATTGTCATACTAGTTGATGAACAACCTGGTACGATGGAGTATATCAAAAAATTTGATACAAAGGAAGAAGCTCAAAAGGCTGCAGATATTCTTGGTTGGAAAGTACAGGAGGTGGAGTGATGATTGCAGATAAACACTTCATTCCTGAACTGATTGAAGATGAAGATATTATCTTTAATAAAGACAGTGAATATCACAAGCAGAAGAAAAAAGAAAAGAAGAATCCTATATTCAAAAGAAATAAGTCCAAAAATAGATGGGCGCTTTGAGAGGATTGAAATGAATGACGAAGAAAAAAATAGAGCGATTATCTGTTATCCACAGGCGAGAGATAAATTGGCTAAAGTGGTATTTTTTGAGGGATAAGAAAAATCCAAAGAGAACCATTTTGGAGCAAAAGATTATAGTTTCTCATATCAAAAATGATAGACTTGAAGCTAAGTTTTTAAGCAACTTAAAAAAATCAACTGAAGATTTTATAGAAAAGTCTGATCCTAAATACTTACAGGCAATAAAAGAGGTTTATGTTTACGAGAATATGAATGTTATTGGCGCTTGTCAAAAAATACTATTTTATAGCCCAACTCAAGCCTATGTATTACTTAATGCGTGGTTTAACGATTATTTTCATGCGACTTACACAGAATTACTTGAAAATGCAATCTTAGATAAAGAACCGTAAAAAAACCAAAGCTTATGTATCTATAATCAAGATATGTAAGCTTTTTTGAAAGGAGAGATATGGATAACTTACAAATCGAGTATGTGGATATAAAATCTGTTAAACCATATCACAAAAATGCTAGGCATAATGACGGAGAGGCAACAGAGAAAGTTGCTGCATCCATTAAAGCTTTTGGTTTTCAGCAACCTATCTTAGTAGATGATAATAATGTCATTATTACAGGACACACTAGGCTCAAGGCTGCCATTTCCCTTGGAATTGATACAATACCTATCGCTCACGCTGTAAACCTCACAGACGAGCAGATAAAAGCTTATAGACTAGCAGATAATCGAGTCGCTGAGTATTCAACATGGGATGCTGAGCTTTTGAATGTAGAACTAGGTGAGTTTGAAACAATAGATATGAGTCAATTCGGGTTTGACTTATCCGTAACAGGTTTAGATTTTGGTACGGATAAAGAACAAGAGGCATTTGACATCGAGGAAGAAGATGCAGAGGACTTTCATAGAGACACAACCATAAACCAGTACAATCTTTTTCATTATGACGAAAGTAGAGTAGAGGGGTTTTATAACATGCCTGTACTTGAGGGCGTGGATCATACCCCTAAAGATTTTCAAGGTTTTAACTATGTTTTGAACAAGCCAGATTATAGTTCATGCGTGCATTTTTTCCTTGATGACTATCAGTTTGAACGGATTTGGCAAAGACCAGATTTTTATATTGAAAAGCTGTTAGAGTTTGATAGCGCCTTAACTCCAGACTTTAGTCTATACCTTGATATGCCTATGGCTATGCAAGTATGGAACATTTACAGGTCAAGATTGATTGGCCAGATAATGCAAGATTACGGGATGACAGTTATTCCCACAGTATCTTGGTCAACAGAGGATAGTTTTGCTTTTTGTTTTGATGGTTTGCCTCAAGGTGCAACGCTAGCAATCAGTACAATAGGCGTTAAGCAAAACAAAGAGCAGTTGAAAATTTGGGAAAAGGGTGTAACAGAAATGATAAATCGCCTCAATCCCAAAAGAATTGTAGTATATGGCGGAAAAGTGGAATACGATTATAAAGATATAGAGGTTGTCTATTTTGAAAATGCAACTACGGAAAGGATGAAAAACAATGGGCGGTAGAGGAGCAAAAGTTTTTGATAGTAAAAATAATAAGGGTAGAAACAATATTTTTAAATCTAACAGTAACTCCAATTTGCCAACATCAACTGAAAAACTATCAAAGATTCAAATTTCATTGAGAAAAAAGAAATTTAAACATTACCAAAAATTGCGAGAACATTGGAAACAAATAGGTTCAAATGCAACTATAAACTATGACAAATCGGATAAACGAGCAACGAAAACACAAGGTGCTAATTATGTTACACGTTTGAGCAGATGGAGGCAACAGACGTATTTTAGAGATTTTAAACCAAACAACAAGAGTGCTATTTCAATAGAACATGGAACAATTAAGAAACGATGGTCTAAACATTTCAATGAAAATCATAATGCTAAATAATAGAAAGAGATTTAAAAATGGGTGGTAGAGGAGCGAAATTGAACTTGTCTGGTGTACCTAAAAACAAACGAAAAGCTATTGCTAGTTATCAAAAGCAAATCAATAAACATTATGATAAAATAAAGATAGCTAAGGAAACCGGCAGAGATACAGAATATATAAATCACTGGGAAGCAGAGATAAGAGCCTTTAAAGGGAATATAAATAAGATAATAGATAGGAGGAATAGAAAATGACTAATCTTTATAATAAGTTGAATGAACGTATATATGAAAACTGCAAGATGTATTATGATAAATACTCTAAGCAAAATGAGCTGACTGATGAACAATCTGGAATTATGGGTGGCCTCTACCAATCACTAAACATCGTTGCAAATGAATATCTTGTTAATAATGAAAATGACAATGCAAAATATAGAGACTTGCTAGACAAGATCGAAAAGTTGTTAGGAATAGCGTAAAACATCCCCTTTTTTAACATATACAATGAAATCATAAGTATAAAATGCTTGTGATTTTTTGTTTGAAAGGAGGGTGGAAATTGCCTAGAGATGGAACTAAAAATTTAACTCCTATGAACAAACGAAGTTTGGAGGAACAGAAAGAACTCCAAAGAAAAGGAGGTAAAGCATCTGGCATAGCAAGAAGAAAAAAAGCTGATCTAAAAAAAGCATTTGAAACCCTCTTATCTTTGGATGTGACGGATAGTAAAATCAAGAAACAACTTGAGGAGATGGGTATGGCTGGCAACAACGAGGCTTTGCTAGCCTTTGCAACCTTTCAGCAAGCTGTAAAAGGCAATCAAAAAGCGACTGAGAACATAATCAAGCTGACCAATACTAAAGATAAATACGATATACAAGAGCAGAAAGAGAGAATCAAAGCACTCAAGCATGAAAATAGAGAGCGTGAAGATGCTGAAAAGGGTTTGGCTGAAACAGTCCATATTGTCGATGAGTGGCTGGATGAAGTAGAGGGGGCGACAGATGACCTTTAAAGTGCAAGAGAATGTTAACCCTCATTTCAAATCTGTTTGGATTTCTAATTTGCCTTACAATGTTTTGAAAGGCGGGCGTAACTCTTTTAAATCATCGGTTATTGTACTCAAACTAGTGTATATGATGATAAGGTATATCATCGCTGGAGAGGTAGCTAATATTGTTGTTATCCGTAAGGTGGCCAATACTATCCGAGACAGTGTTTTTAATAAGGTTTGGTGGGCATTAAATCTTTTTGGTATAGCTGAGCAGTTCACAAAAACAGTCAGCCCGTTTAAAATCGTACACAAAAGGACAGGTTCAACATTTTACTTTTATGGTCAGGATGATTTTCAAAAGCTGAAATCAAATGATATTGGTAACATTATAGCCGTGTGGTATGAAGAAGCTGCTGAATTTAACGACCAAGAGGATTTTGACCAGTCAAACGTGACATTCATGAGACAAAAACATCCACGCGCCAAGTTTGTACAATTCTTTTGGAGTTACAACCCACCCCGTAATCCGTATAGCTGGATCAATGAGTGGTTTGAAAACATCAAGACAAATAAAAACTATCTAGCTCATTCAAGCACCTATCTTGATGATGAATTAGGATTTGTTACTGATCAGATGCTAGAGGATATAGAGCGTATCAAGGAGAATGACTATGACTATTACAGATACTTGTATTTAGGCGAGGCGGTCGGACTTGGCAACAATGTGTATAACATGAGTATGTTTCATGCTATTGATGCTTTGCCTAGCGATGATAGGTTGATAGGTATATCTTTTGCGCTTGACGGCGGACATCAGCAATCAGCAACCGCTTGTTGTGCTTTTGGTATCACAGCAAAAGGTAAGGTTATCTTACTAGATACCTGGTATTATTCACCCGCTGGCCAAGTGGTCAAGAAAGCGCCTAGTCAGCTATCTAAAGAGATATATACTTATATACGCTCAGTTATCGAGAAGTACAGAGTACAGGCCTTACAGTACACGATAGATAGCGCCGAGGGAGCGTTAAGAAACCAGATGTTTCTTGACTTTGGATTGAAATGGCATCCGGTTGCTAAGCTTAGAAAAGTGACTATGATTGACAGTTTTCAATCTTTGCTTGCTCAAGGTCGCTTTTACTATCTCAATACAGAAAACAACAGGATATTTATTGAAGAACACAAGATGTATCGTTGGGATGAAAAGACTATTAAATCTGGCAATCCTAGCGTTATCAAAGAAGATGACCATACATGCGATACCTCACAATATTTTGTCTTAGACAATGCGAAATTGTTAGGTTTGCGTGTTGGTAATGTATAGAGGAGGGCAATCATGAGCCTATTTCAAAAAGTAAAAGACTTTTTTAGTCGAGGGAGGTATAACATGCAGACATCAAACCTTAATAGTATTTTGGAACATCCAAAAATTGCAGTGACTCAAGAGGAGTATGACCGGATCAAGAGGAATCTAGTTTACTATCAATCAAAATGGGATGATGTTCAGTACAAGAACACTGATGGCGATATCCAATCTCGCCCAATGAATCACTTGCCAATTGCAAGAACAGCATCGAAGAAGATTGCTAGCTTGGTTTACAATGAACAAGCGACCATTACGGCAAAAGATAGCACTTTGAGCAAGTTTTTAGATGATATGCTAATCAACGATAGATTTAACAAAAACTTTGAGAGGTATTTAGAGAGTGCATTGGCACTTGGTGGCCTAGCTATGCGGCCTTACGTTGATGGCGACAAGATCCGTGTGGCATTTATTCAAGCTCCTGTATTCTTTCCGCTAGAAAGCAACACACAAGACGTTTCTAGTGCTGCAATACTTACTAAGACTATCAAATCTGAGGGGCGTAAGAACGTTTATTATACGCTTGTTGAGTTTCACGAATGGGTAACAGCAGACGGGCAAGAAACAGGCAGTACAAACGATAAAAAGTATTATCGCATTACAAATGAGCTATACAAATCAGATGTGAATGATGTGTTAGGTCAACGTGTGAACTTGAGTGAACTAGACAAGTACAAAAATTTAGAACCTGTAACAGTCTTTGAAAACCTATCAAGACCTCTATTTACTTATCTAAAAACTCCAGGCATGAACAACAAGGACATCAACAGCCCCCTTG
>ERZ772960.1340-NODE-1340-length-19787-cov-3.303872_pt1 | contig 19787 bp, 14 predicted proteins | sample MGYA00580678_ERZ772960 | MGnify/ENA primary metagenome ERZ772960 (study PRJEB29015, sample SAMEA2737930) | human oral metagenome | biome: human oral; feature: human-associated habitat; material: dental | place: China | collected 2059 ... | reverse complement strand
GCTGTCAATAGGCAGGACGGGTTCCTCATCAAATAGACGAACACCCTTTTAATATGGAAACAGACTTAAAAGATAAAGAAAAGAATGCCTTTGTCAAGCAGGTGGCTGAACAAAAATATGAGTATGGCTTCACGACTGACGTGGCAACGGACGTCATTCCTAACGGATTGAACGAGGATGTAGTACGTCTTATTTCACAAAAGAAAGGAGAACCCGACTGGCTTCTCGACTTTCGGCTGGAGGCTTACCGATATTGGAAGACGCTTAAAATGCCCACGTGGGGACACGTTCACGTCCCAAAGATTGACTTTCAAGCCATATCTTATTATGCCGATCCGCTGGCAAAGAAACCACAAAACAAAGAAATTGATCCTGAATTAGAAAAGACTTTCGATAAATTAGGCATCCCGTTGGAAGAGCGTCTCGCCCTTTCGGGAACGGCTGTTGATGCTATTATGGACTCGGTTTCGGTTAAAACCACTTTCAAAAAGCAGCTTGCTGAGAAAGGAATCATCTTTTCTTCCATCGGCGAAGCAGTGAAAAGCCATCCCGATCTCGTCAGAAAGTATCTGGGTTCAGTGGTTCCTTATCGCGACAATTTCACGTCTGCACTCAACTCTGCCGTCTTTAGCGATGGCTCTTTTGTGTATATTCCCAAGGGCATCAGGTGCCCGATGGAACTAAGTAGCTATTTTAGGATCAATGCTCGTAACACCGGACAGTTCGAGCGTACGCTTATAATTGCCGACGACGATGCTTATGTGAGCTACCTTGAAGGCTGTACAGCCCCGATGCGTGACGAGAATCAGCTGCACGCTGCAGTCGTAGAGATTGTGGTTATGAACAATGCAGAGGTGAAGTATTCGACGGTACAGAATTGGTATCCCGGTGATGAGGAAGGCAAAGGAGGCGTATTAAACCTCGTCACTAAGCGCGGAGACTGCCGCGGTATTAACTCAAAGCTCTCGTGGACACAGGTTGAAACCGGTTCGGCCATTACGTGGAAGTATCCCTCGTGCATCCTTCGGGGCGACAATTCGCAGGCTGAATTCTACAGCGTTGCGGTAACAAACCACCATCAGGAGGCCGATACGGGAACGAAAATGATTCATATGGGCCGCAACACCAAGTCGACTATCATCTCAAAAGGCATCTCCGCGGGCCATAGTCAAAACTCATATCGCGGGCTCGTTAAATGCGGACAGCATGCCGATAACGCCCGCAACTACAGCTCTTGCGACTCATTATTGCTCGGCAGTCAATGCGGAGCGCACACCTTTCCTTATATGGACGTCCACAACGATACGGCTATTGTTGAGCACGAGGCTACGACATCCAAAATCAGCGAGGACCAACTCTTCTACTGTAATCAGCGTGGAATATCAACCGAAGACGCGGTAGGGCTTATCGTTAACGGCTATGCCAAGGAGGTTTTAAATAAACTTCCCATGGAGTTTGCCGTGGAAGCACAGAAACTTCTCTCCGTAAGCCTTGAGGGAACAGTAGGGTAAGGTGCAGGTTTTATATAAGAAAGATAATATCAATAAAGGCTCATCGCGTCATCTTAATGACGTAAAAACAATAAAAAGATATGCTTGAAGTAAAGAATTTACACGCCTCTGTCGCAGGCAAAGAGATATTGAAAGGCATCAACCTTACCGTTAACGACGGCGAGATACACGCTATTATGGGGCCGAACGGTTCGGGAAAGTCAACGCTTAGTGCTGTTCTTACAGGTAATCCGTTGTATACGGTTACTGAAGGCGAGGCCTATTTCAACGGCAAGGACCTGCTGAAGATGAAACCGGAAGAACGTGCTTGCGAAGGCCTTTTCCTTAGTTTCCAATACCCTGTCGAAATACCGGGCGTGTCAATGGTCAATTTTATGAAGGCCGCTGTGAACGCAAGGCGTAAGTATCAAGGCCTTGAGCCAATGAAAGCAGCCGAGTTTCTGCAACTCATGAAAGAGAAACGCGAGATAGTTGACCTCGATGCGAAGCTCTCACGACGCTCTGTAAACGAGGGCTTTTCGGGAGGAGAGAAGAAGCGTAACGAAATTTTCCAGATGGCAATGCTCAATCCTCGTCTCAGCATTCTTGACGAAACCGACTCGGGTCTTGACGTCGACGCCATGCGAATTGTGGCTGATGGCGTGAACAAACTGTTTACACCCGACAAGTCGATCATTGTTATCACCCACTATGAACGCCTGCTTGACATGATAAAACCACAGGTAGTGCACGTGCTTTACAACGGCCGCATTGTGAAAACAGAGGGTCCCGAGCTGTCGAAAAAGATTGAACAACGCGGTTACGACTGGATAAAGGAGGAGGCCGATGCCCGTTACGGCAAGTAAACGGCATGGGGAACATTCTCCTTTTTTATGATATAAGTATTATTCTGCTGTAATAAAGCTGTTGCCCGGTTGCCCTATTATATGGGTCTATATTATAATAAGGTGTAACGATAACGGTATTCGGCTTTCTACACTACAACATAGAAACAAGAAAGAATGAGCAGCGAGAAACAATACACAGACCTTTATGAGGCATCGCGCCAGATGATATTTGACCATGCTGCGCCGGTAATGAACGCCGTTCGCGACAAGGCTTTCGACGACTTCCGTGCGCAGGGATTTCCCTCTAAGAAAGTAGAGCGTTACAAATATACTGATATTGACAAGTTGTTTGCGCCCGATTACGGCCTCAATATCAACCGTCTTAACATCCCCGTAAATCCTTATGACGCTTTCACATGCGACGTACCTAACCTCAGTACCTCGCTTTATTTCGTGGTTAACGACCAGTTTTACAAAAAGGCACTGCCCAAAGCTACGTTGCCCGAGGGTGTTATTGTAGGCAGTTTAAAGGATGCAGCCGAACAGAATCCACAGCTGACAGAACGTTATTATGCCCGTCTGGCCCGCACTGATAAGGATGCAGTCACCGCCCTTAACACCATGTTAGCCCAGGACGGCCTTTTTATTTATGTGCCAAAAGGCGTAAAAGTTGACCGGGCTATACAGGTAGTTAACATCCTTCGCTCCGATGTCGACCTGATGGTAAACCGTCGTGTGCTCATCATTATGGAAGAAGGTGCCGACGCCAAGTTCCTTTTCTGCGACGATTCTGCCGATGATCGCAACTTCCTTGGCACGCAGGTTATTGAGGTTTACGTTGGCGAGAATGCCAGAATTGACCTGAATTGCCTGGAAGAAACCCATATCAAAAACGTGCGTATTAGCAATGTTTATATTGAGCAACAGGCCAACAGCCGCGTAAACCACAATGTTATTACGTTGCATAATGGCGTTACACGCAACCGCCTCGACCTTGTTTTGAAAGGCGAAGGTGCCGAATGCTGGTGCAACGGATGTGTGATTGCTGATAGGAATCAGCATGTTGACAACAACACTTTCATTGATCACGCCGTGCCTCACTGCGATAGTCATGAGCTTTACAAATATGTTTTAGACAATCATGCCGTCGGTGCCTTTGCCGGACGCGTGCTGGTTCGTCACGACAGTCAGCATACAACATCGCAGGAAACCAACCAGAACCTCGTCATGACACCCACTGCACGCATGTACACACAACCCATGTTGGAAATTTATGCCGACGATGTGAAGTGTGCACATGGCTCTACTGTGGGGCAGCTTAACGACGCAGCACTCTTCTATATGCAGCAAAGGGGCATTGACCAGCATGAGGCAAAGCTCCTCCTGGAGTTTGCTTTTATAGGCGAAGTAATCGATAACATTACGCTTGAACCCTTGCGCGACCGCCTCCATCTGCTGGTAGAGAAACGTTTTCGCGGCGAATTAAACGGCTGCGAAAACTGCAAACTCTGTAAGTAAACACTATCGGTATGCTGCCATTACGATGGTAGCATATCATCTTTCAATAATCATTTAAGAACATAGAAAGCGATGTTTGATATTGATAAGGTAAGAACCGATTTCCCCATACTCTCCCGCGAGGTGCACGGCAAGCCGCTGGTTTACCTCGATAATGCCGCCACCACGCAGAAACCCCTGTGTGTGCTCGACGCCATGCGCGAGGAATATCTCAACGCCAACGCCAATGTGCATCGCGGCGTACACTATTTAAGCCAGCGCGCTACGGAACTTCACGAGCAGGCCCGCGACCGTATCCGTGCCTTTCTTAACGCACGTTCCACGGCCGAAATTGTGTTTACGCGCGGCACTACCGAAGGCTTGAACCTGATTGCCTCCTCATTTTGCGAAGCCATGATGAAAGCAGGCGACGAGGTTATCGTCTCGGCCGTCGAGCATCACAGCAACATCGTGCCCTGGCAGCTGCAGGTAACCCGCAGGGGAATAAGGCTGCAGGTTATCCCGATGAACGACGAAGGCGTGCTCGATATGGCGGCTTTCGAGGCGCTTTTCAACGAACACACGCGCCTCGTAAGTGTGGCTCACGTGAGCAACGTGCTGGGAACGGTGAACCCCGTAAGGCAAATGGCTGCCATTGCCCACGCACATGGCGTTCCCATTGTGGTTGACGGAGCACAGAGCGCTCCGCATTTTACGGTTGACGTGCAGGATATCGACTGCGACTTCTTTGTGCTGAGCGGACATAAAATGTACGGCCCCACGGGCATCGGCGTGCTGTATGGCAAGGAGGAATGGCTGGAAAGGCTTCCCCCTTATCAGGGCGGGGGCGAGATGATAGAGCACGTCAGCTGGACGAAGACTACCTTCGAGCGCCCGCCTTTGAAGTTTGAGGCCGGCACGCCCGACTATATTGCCTCGCACGGTCTGGCCACAGCCATCGACTATATGGAGCAGCTGGGCATGGAAAACATACAGGCCCACGAGCAGGAACTTACCGATTATGCCATCAGTCAGCTTGCCGACATTCCCGACATGCACCTTTATGGCACCGGTCAGGCGTCGGCGGTGCTGTGCCCCCACGATGCCGTTGTCAGCTTTAACGTGGGCAACATTCACCACATGGATGTGGGAACGCTGCTCGACCAGCTCGGCATCGCTGTGCGTACGGGCCACCATTGCGCCCAGCCGCTGATGGACCGCCTCGGCATTCTCGGTACTGTGCGCGCCTCGTTTGCACTGTATAACACGAGGAGCGACGTTGACACGCTTGTGGGCGGTATCCGCAGGGTTCAGGGTATGTTTTAGAGCGGTGTCGGCGCAGGGGCGGCGTCGCGGCGCCTTGCGTCCGTGCCCGTAGGCCCTTGCGGCTTTTATGGTTTATGCTATACGGCGGATGCCTTTCGGGCATCCGCCTTTTTTGTGCCGCCCGCGTTCCTGCATTCTGTCGCCTGTGTTCCAGCCTTTTATCGTGCGTGTTTTTATCTTTTTATACTCATGTTTTTATCTCCTGCCCCTCGTATTTCTGCTTTCTGCCGGTTTTATGGTGTCAGGATGGTGTTACGGCGGCTGCGGTACGGCTTGTGTGGCGGCCGTCGCACGCGCGTACCACGGCCGCCGCACAGGTTGTATGACGGCCGCCGCACAGTGACCCTTACGATGCAGAATAACTTATTTTTGCACTTTTTGCTTTTGTTAGTCCGCTGCCCTCGCAGGACGGATGTATAGCAGAGGTAATTTTTGTTGCATTTTTATACACTTTAAAGTCAGAATGTAAGTAAAACTAACTTTATTTTAAACAAAATGAAAGTTTTTATAGAAAAAGCTTGGAACTTTAATAAAAGTTGCTTAGTTTTGCATTCGTTATGTTATATTAACCCAGCGAGGTTATGGTCTAATTTTGAAAAAGAGAGAATTTATGGTTAAAAGATTTGCAACGATTTTTGCCGGCTTATTCCTTTCTGTGGGAGTAGCCGTGGCACAGTCTTCGATAAAAGGCACCGTGACTTCTTCAGAGGACGGCAGCCCTGTTGTCGGAGCGGCAGTGATGGTAGACGGTACGAAGACAGGAACAGTGACCGATATTGACGGCCGTTTCGAACTTAACGTTCCCGCAGGAAGCAAGTTGGTGATTACCTATCTGGGTATGAAGAAAAAGACTGTAACCGCAGGGGCTAACATGAAAGTGGTTTTGGACACCGACAATAAGGAGCTGAACGAGGTGGTGGTAACCGCGATGGGTATCACCCGCGACAAGAAAGCCCTGGGCTATTCGGCACAGAATCTGAAAGCCAGCGACCTTAACGTGGCAGGAACCTCGTCGTTATCGAGTGCCCTGCAAGGCAAGCTGACGGGTGTTTCCATCCGCCAGTCGTCGGGTGCACCGGGTGCTTCGGCGCAGATTACGATTCGTGGTGCGCGCTCATTCGACGGCAACAACACGCCGTTGTATGTGGTTGACGGTATGCCTATTGTATCGACGCCCGACTTTTCAACCCTTAACTCGGTGAGAGGAGCCGATTATGCCAGTCGCTCTATTGACATCAACCCTGACGATATTGAAAGCGTCAATGTGCTTGAAGGTCAGGCAGCTTCGGCCCTTTATGGTATTCGTGCTTCGAATGGTGTAATTCTTATTACAACAAAACGTGGTGCAAAGGGAACCGAAAAACCAGTAATTACGTTCTCTACCGACCTTAGCGGACAGACTCTAAGCCGTAAGTTCGAGCACCAGGACGTGTATGCGCAGGGTAATAGCTTTGACGAGTATAACCCTTCAAGCTCAATGACTTGGGGCCCAAAGATTGCAGAACTGCCCAACGATGCCAAATATGGCGGCAATGTAGCCAACAAATATACGAACAATGGTGCCAATTTGCACAAGGGCCAGTATTATAACACCAAGTATGCAGCCGCAGGATTGGACGGCTGGACAACGCCGCAGACCTATGACAACGTAGGCGACTTCTTCAAAACCGGCTTTACGCAGAACTCTACTTTTGGCATAGCGCAGACCAAGAAGGATGTAAGCTATGCCTTCAGCTTAAGCGATACCTACCAGAAAGGCATTATACCGTCGACCGGTATGACCCGTACGGGCGGACGTGGAGCCGTAGACTGGAAAGTGAATGACCAGTGGAAGACGGGCTTCTCGGCCAATTACAGTGCAACGAAAATTACGTCAGCACCGGGTGCCAACAACGGTATTGTGAACGTTGTATACAGTGCTCCGGCCGAGTATAACCTGAAAGGCACGCCCTATAACGTGCCTGGCGACCCCACTTCACAGATATGTTTCCGAAGCGTTGCATACTTTAACAACCCTTATTGGTGGGCCGACAACGACGAATTCTATCAGCATACCAACCGCGTTTTTGGCAATGCCTATGCCGAATTCCGCCCGAAACTCGGATGGGGAGAGCAGTATAACCTCGTCTTCCGCGAGCAGGCGGGCATCGATACCTACACAACCAACAACCGTACAGTGGCTGAAGTAGGGTCGGCTTACAACAAAACGGGAGAGGTTGAGGACTTCGGCGTTCAGCGAAATGTATTTAACAACCTGCTCACGGCGAACTTTACGGCCAAGTGGAACGATGTAGACTTCGGCTTCCTGCTGGGTAACGAGTTCAACCATGAGAACGCACGGAAGTGGGATTACGACGGCGTGGGCCTCTCTTTCTACGGTCAGCCCACCATCGGTAACACCACAACGATGGCCGCTCACGAAGAATATCGCGAACAGGAACGTACTGTTGGTACGTTCGGTCAGCTGTCGTTATCGTGGAAAAACATGCTTTACCTGACGGCAACCGGTCGTAACGACGTGGTCTCTTCCATGCCGAGCAAGAACCGCAGCTTCTTTTATCCATCGGTTTCGTTAAGCTGGATATTCACGGAGCTTCCACAATTGAAGGACAACAAGACGCTTTCGTATGGTAAATTACGTTTGTCTTATGCGCAGGTTGGGCAGGCAGGTAAGTTCTATAACAATTATATGTATGTACCAGCATACGGTAGTGGCATGTACACTTATACGCCAATGAGCTATCCTTTGGGCAGCGCGAAGTCCTATACACCCTATTTTGTGAAGTACGATCCGAACTTAAAGCCGCAGAATACCAAAAACTGGGAGGCCGGAATTGACCTGAATTTCTTCGAGAACAGGGTGCGCTTCCAGTACACTTACAGCTATCAGGACGTGAAAGATCAGATATTTGACGTGCCCACTGCAGGCTCGACGGGTTACCAATATCTACGTACAAACGCCGGACAAATGACGACATCGTCGCACGAATTTTCTCTGCAGGCAACGGTTTTACAGCATCGCGACTACAACGTTGAGCTGGGCGTTAACTTCACTAAGGTGCATAACTTCGTGAAAGAACTGGCTCCCGGTGTGGAGAGTATTATGTTGGGCGGATTCGTTCAGCCTCAGATTCGTGCACAGGCAGGCTATACTTATCCCAACATTTACGGCCTGGCATTCAAGCGTACCGACAAAGGCGAGTTGCTTTTAAACAATGGTTTGCCACAGGCTACGGGCGACAGCGAGAACCTTGGCGAATGTTCTCCCAACTTCAATATGGGCTTTAACCTCAGCGCTTCTTACAGAAGGTTGACGCTTTCTGCTACGTTAGACTGGCAGGATGGAGGTAAAATGTATAACGGAACACTGCTTACAATGAACTATTTTGGAGCGTCAAAGGAGTCGCTTCCTTATCACGAGGGTACTATGGTAGCCAAGGGAATAGACCAGGCTACGGGTCTGGAGAATACCGTTCAGGTAAGCAAACAGAAGTATTATCAGGCTTACAACAACGTAACCGAGGCAGGAATATACGACACAAGCTATCTGAAGCTCCGCGATATTACGCTGTCTTACAAACTCCCTAAGTTTGCAGGGGTCGACCTTTCTGTTTATGCCTTTGCACGAAACCTTTTGCTTTGGGCAAAGATGCCGATGTTAGACCCCGAAAGTTCTCAGGGAAACGGTAACATGGGAGGCTATTTTGAACGCTTCTCCGTGCCTAATACATCGAGCTTTGGCGGTGGTTTCAAACTTAGTTTCTAAGGGAAACGTTAATCAATTCATTCATTAAAGGAAAACGATTATGAAAATAAAATATGTTTTAGGCTTAGCCATGTCATCCCTGTTATTCCTGTCTTCGTGTTCGGATAGCATGATGGATAAGATCAATACTGACGAGCGGCACCCTTCATTGCCGGCTGTTGACGGCAAGTTTCAGATTACAGACGGCGAGGTTGCCACTGTTTACAGCGTGCTTTGTGGGAATTATGCGTGGTATGTTTCTTCGTTTACCGAGCAGGAATTCGGAACAAACAACAACCAGTTAAAGGATGTTGAGGCGCGCCTTCTGTCAGAAATTGCGGCAAGTTCTTCTTTCGATAACGAATGGAACGCCGCATATCTGAACCTCTATAATATTGTATCGTTGCGCAAAAAGTGCGAAAGTGGTGTCAATAAAGGCCAGTACGACCTGATGGGTATGGCGCAGACGCTCGAAGCTTTAAACTGGGGCGTGCTTACCGACTTGCATGGAGACGTGCCCATGTCGGAGTGTTTCTCGGATATTTCTGCTCCGAAGATTGATACTCAAAAGGCTATTTACGATTCCATCTTTGCTAAATTGGACGCCGCTCAGGCCAATTTCGTCCGTGGAGCCAGTATGAAAAACGGAGTTTCGCAGGACGTAATCTTCAAGGGCGACTTGCAGCAATGGTCAGGCCTTGCGCACGCATTGAAGGCCCGTTACTTGCTGCACACCTACGGAGTTAACAAGACAGATGCCCTGCTTCGGCAGGTTTTGAGTGAGACCGACGCCGCTCTCGCCGCAGGATTTAAGGGTGCAAACCTCAACGTTTTTGACACAGGGTCGCAGAATAACTCTTGGTACGCCTACTGGTTCAGCCGTGAATACATCGGTTCTTCGACGACAGTTGACAACCTTTTAAAGGCCCGCAATGACCCTCGTGAGCCTATTTACAACTACGCTTGCTACAAAGACGTGACCGGTGCCGACACCGTTGCAACGCCTGGTGATGCTAAACTGGCTGCCGAACAGGAGGGAGTGAACGTTCCTGCTTTCTATCTGAACCCTGCTGCATATGAGCATTTGTTCAGCAAATCGGAGCTTTACTTCATCCGTGCCGAAGTAAAGGCGCGGCTTAATGAGAATGCAAAGCCCGACTTTGAGGCGGCAGTTACGGCCGCAATGGACGATTGGCAGGCTACCGGAGGCAAGTTTACCGATGTCGTATTTGGCTTAGGTACCATCAATCCCGCCAATATCACGGCGACAGATATACAGAATTATCTGACCCATATCAATGCGCTTTATCTGGCAAATCCGCTGAAAGAGATTCTCGTTCAGAAGTATATTGCGCAGACCCGCGACGAACAGCTCGAGACTTATAACGATATGCGCCGCTGCAAATTTGTGGATGGCAGCTACCCTGTAGCCATGGTTAACCCCAATAATGACAATGCTGCAGGCAACCGCTGGCCGCTAAGATTGCCTTATGGCAACAGCGATGTCATCTCAAACCCCAATGTAAAGAAGGCTTTTGGCTCGGGTAACGATGCCGGAATGTATGTTTTCACCAAGCCTGTATGGTGGGCTGGCGGACAGCAATAACCGTATAATATAGCAAAAAAGCGGCTGACGTTCAGGACGTCAGCCGCTTTTTGTTTTCTGCCAGCAGATGAAAAGCCGCGAATATAGAGTTAAGTTCAGATTTCTTTCTCACATTTTTTCAGACTGAAAACGAGCCACACGCAGCACGCTATGCGCCCGACGACGGGCATGCTTGCGGGGAAGGCTGCAGCGATAAAGGCCATCTGGGCATTGATTAACAACAGTGTCTGGCTGAAAGTCAGCTCTTTTTCGCACACTGCCGAGTAATATTTGCGCAGCCATTCCACTGGAACCTTTGCCCCGTTCAGGGCTTTACCGACTGCCATGAGCACGTTGTTTACTGACCGCTGCATGCTGCTTGCCGACTGATTTCGGGCAGCAAATATCATTTCCTTTTCCATTTTCTGTTTGTTTTTAATCCTTGTTTCCTGCTGCAAAGATAGTCTTGTAAAAAGAAGTGTTACTTCACGAAACAATATTTTAAAGTTAAAAACGTTAAGAAGATAAGGTAAAGGGGCAACTCCTGCGGAAGTTGAGCCTTGCGAAACTTCTATAACGACAAAACGAAATCATAGTTTATGCTCGAATCTCACTATTATCAGGACCTTATTGAAGCCGGTTGTGACGAAGCCGGACGCGGCTGTTTGGCCGGCAGTGTCTACGCCGCCGCCGTTATTTTGCCGCGCGATTATGACAATCCTGCACTGAACGACTCGAAGAAACTCACCATCAAGGCGCGCTATACCTTGCGCGAACAGATTCAGCGCGACGCCATTTCGTGGGCCGTCGGTGTTGTAACGCCCGAGGAAATTGACCGTATCAACATTCTTCATGCCAGCTTTCTGGCCATGCACCGCGCCATATCGCAGCTCACGGTACAGCCCGAAGCGCTGATTATTGACGGCAACAGGTTCGACCCCTATTACCCACCCGTCACGCCGTCTGCCCCCGATGATAAAGTGAAAAGCCCTTTGCCATATACCTGTATCGTCAAGGGCGACGGCAAATATCAGGCTATTGCTGCAGCCAGCATTCTGGCAAAGACTTGTCGTGACGATTATATGGCCGACCTCGACCGCCAGTATCCCGTCTACAACTGGAAGCAGAACAAAGGCTACCCCACGGCAAAACACCGCGCGGCCATTGCGCAATATGGCATCTCGCCTTACCACAGGCGTTCTTATAACCTGCTGGGAGCCCGCCAGCTTGAGATTAAATTCGACTGACCGCATACCGTGCACACAGGCAAAAAATCATGTCAAAGCGTCTGAAATACCATGTGCATGTGAGCAAAATACCGTGTGCACACGTGTAACCCCCATCGTTCTGTACCTTGCAACCCCCCTGTTTTTATACCTTATTATTATATGACCGATAAAACCTTACAACCGTCGGGCACCGCCCTTGGGCGCATGCTTGACCTGCTCCTGACCATGGTTGCCGACAGCCACTCGGCTGCAGAGCTTGCCGAGGTGTTGGGAACGTCGAAGCGGAACCTCTATTACGTCATCAAACAGATGGAGGATTACGGTTTCGTTATTCATCATTTGCACCGCCGTTATCTGCTTGACCCCCATTCTCCCTTCTTTCAGGATATTGCCCGCACGGTAGACTTCACCCAGGAGCAGGCCTTTTACATGTACAGGCTGCTCTCTGAGGTCGACAACAAAAGCAACCCGATGGCCGGACTGTTGCGCCGGAAGCTCACGCGATACTATCATCTGAACGAGTTCTCGCCTACGTGGAGAGACCGCCTGGTCTATAATAATGTGCAGCAGCTTCAGCGCGCCGTCAACCAGCGTCGCGTCGTAGTGTTGCACGGATATAGCTCCGGTCACAGCCAGACGGTGAAAGACCGCCTCGTAGAGCCTTTTCTTTTCCTCGGCGACAAAGCCGATATCCGCGCCTACGAACCATCGTCAGGCCTGAACAAAACTTTCAAGATAAGCCGCATTGCCGAGGTGGAAGTAATGAACGATTTCTGGCAGCACGAAGACCGTCACCGCCAGTTGTTCACCGACATGTTTATGTTCAGCAGCGAAGAGCGCATCCCCATCTTCCTGCGTCTCGACCTGCTGGCCCACAGCCTGATGTGCGAGGAGTATCCCCATGCGGCCGAGCTGATGAAACCCGACGGCAGGAACCACTGGGTGCTGACGACCGATGTGGCCAACTATGTGGGCATAGGGCGTTTCATCCTCGGGCTGTACGACCATGTCGAGATTGTGTACGGCGACGGCCTCAAGCGTTATCTGCGCGAACGTCTGTCGGCCATGAGTGCTATGGATGGGCCGCAAATAGGAGGGCGTTGAAGTGTTTTTCCTGCGCGTTGGTGCCGGTGTGCCGGATGGTTTTCGGTCGCAGACAGTCGCCTTTCCGTCGGCAGGTTGCGGCCTTTATGATGTTGTGGTGATGTTGCGGCGCCCGCGGCACGTGCGTGTGACGGCCGCCGCACGCGTGTATCACGGCCGCCGTACGGCTTGTGTGGCGGCCGTCGTAACGTCAACGTTCGGGCGTAAAGGCCTTGCGCAGCTTTAACAAAGGCGTTGCCCCGTGGTTGCAGGCGTTCTGCTCTGTCGGCGTCCTGGGCACGCGTAAGCACCTGCAGGGCAGAAAGGTTGTGGCCTTTTTATTTTGCCGTCTCGGCAGAAAGGCGTAACTTTGCCAACGGCATACTCTGCCGTCTGGCCCGCCGCGGCATCAGGCAGCAGACGTTTTGTTTTTACATCAGCGAATAAAAAGCACTTGATATGAAGAGATTTTTAAGTGTGTTGCTGCTGTCGATGGCAGCTTACATGGCAATGGCCGTTCCGGCCCGCCCGGGTATTTGGCGAACCGTAAGGCTGGCCGACGGCAGCGAGGTGAAGGTAACGCTTTGCGGAGACGAACATCTTCACTTCTGGCAGTCGGCCGACGGTGTGGCCTATATGCCCGACGGCAAAACCGGATTCTTCAAGGCCGTCAGCATGAAGCGCCTTGCCGCGCAGGTTTCACAGAGCCAGAAGCGCATGTCACGTGCGGCACAGATGCAGGCGCAGAGGCGCCGCGCGCCGGGCGATGTCAAGGACCCGTCGATATTCCAGGGCAGCAAACGCGGACTGATTCTGCTTGTAGAATTCTCTGACAAGCACTTTTCAATGTCGAACCCTAAGGACTTTTACACGCACGTTGCCAACGACAAAGGCTATGACGAGGGGAATTTCCGCGGCAGCATACGCGACTACTTCTCGGCGCAGAGCGGTGGAAAGTTCGACCTTACGTTTGATGTAGTGGGCCCCATCAGGCTGCCGAGGCCCTATCGTTACTACGGTATGAACGACGATGACCATGCTCCTGACATGATTCGCAGCGCGTGCTTGCTGGCAAAAGATTCGGTCGACTTCAGCACATACGACTGGGATAACGACGGCGAGGCCGAAGAAGTGTTCGTGCTTTATGCCGGCCACGGTCAGGCCGACTCGCCTACAGGTGACGACGATCTGATATGGCCGCACATGTCAAACCTTACAAGCGCCGGATATCATAACTTTAAATTGGACAACACCCTTATCAATACGTATGCCTGTTCTTGCGAATTAAGGTACACCTCTATTGGCGGCGATGCGATAGCCGGCATCGGAATCTTCTGCCATGAATTCTCTCATTGCATGGGCTTTCCTGACATGTACGACACCGCCTACAGCGGAAACTACGGCATGGGAGGCTGGGATTTGATGGACGCAGGCGCATATAACGGAAAGGGTTTCGTGCCGGCGGGCTATACAGGATATGAGAAAATGGTGTGCGGATGGACGAAGCCGGTAGAGCTTGTGGCCGATACTGCCATTACAAACATGAAGCCGCTGGCTGACATGGGGCAGACATACATTATCTATAACGACGCAAACCGCAACGAATACTATATTCTTGACAACCGCCAGAAGAAGGAATTTGACTCGGCTTTGCCCGGGCATGGAATGATCATCAGCCATATTGACTACAGCCCGAAATACTGGAAGTATAATGCCGTCAACACAACCACCGGAACCTATTCATACGGAAACGACCACCAACGCGTGACCATATTCCACGCCAACGGCTATGACGATTCGAAACATCACAGCAGCACCGGTTTCCTCATGAAGTCGGTGGCAGCCAGTGACACCTATCCTTATGCAGGAAATGATTCGCTGACCAACAGCTCTACGCCTGCCGCTACGTTGCACAATGCCAACAGCAGCGGCTCAAAACTGATGAGCTGCAGCATCATGAACATTAAGGAGAACAGCGATGGCAGCATGAGCTTCGTGTTCCGTGTACCTGCAAAGAACGGCGGAAATTCGACGCCGTCTGGCCCGACAGGCATTAAAAATGTCGGCATTACGCCGAAATCCAGTCACCGTGTCTATAGTATCAGTGGTACCTATCTGGGTACCGACCTCGAGAAGCTGCCCCACGGCATCTATATTATTGACGGAAAAAAGGTGGTTAAATAAGCAAGAGGGGCCCTGCCGGGCCTCTTTCGTTTTATGAATATTGAAGTGTTCGTACGGTGAATTGCATTCATATCACGTCGCTTGATGATGCCGGTCTTGAGCCTTACTGCCGCATGACCGAGACTCAGTTGCGCAACAGGCTGCATGTTGAGCAGGGCCTCTTCGTGGCCGAAAGTCCGAAGGTAATCAAGGTTGCGCTGCAGGCGGGCTACGAACCCGTTTCGCTGCTGTGCGAAGAACGGCATATCGGGGGCGATGCTGCAGGCATTATTGCTGCCTGTGGCGACATACCCGTCTATACCGGTGAGCGCGAATTGCTGGCCCGTATGACGGGCTACACGCTGACGCGTGGTGTGCTTTGTGCCATGCGGCGGCGTAAACTGCCCACGGTGGTAAGTGTTTGTGAAGGTGCCGCGCGCGTTGTCGTAATTGATGCAGTGGCTGATACGACGAACATTGGGGCTATATTCCGGGCCGCTGCCGCCTTGGGCATTGACGGTGTGCTGCTGACACGCGACGCGTGTGACCCGTTGAACCGGCGTGCCGTAAGGGTTTCGATGGGGTCGGTATTCCTTGTTCCGTGGACGTGGATGGACGAACCGGTAGAGAGTTTGCGTGCGCAAGGTTTCAAAACTGTGGCTATGGCGTTGACCGACAGGTCGGTACCGCTCGATTCTCCAACCCTGAAAGCCGAGCCTCGCCTGGCTATCGTCATGGGGACAGAGGGCGACGGACTTCCCCGCGACACCATAACCGCCTGCGATTATGTGGCCCGGATACCGATGAAACATGGCGTAGACTCGCTTAATGTGGCTTCAGCCGCGGCCGTTGCCTTTTGGGAACTGCGCAAGCCTACGCCATGACGTGTGCCAAATTGGGTTGGAGAGTGTCGGAACCGGTGCCCTTTACCTTTATTAATTAAGGTGTACAATCCCTCTCCAGCTTATTGAATTATCTTTGCTTCAGAATAGAATTTCAGGATAACAACGAATGAAAAATCTTGTCTTTATACTTTTCTTGCTGGTGTGTCCCACCGGAACCAGGGCTCAGCAAGCCGATAATATCATTGGCCATTGGACGGGAACGTGGGCTACGGCCATGCAAACGCCTACGCGTGCCTTTATGCCTTACAACAACGAAATGACCGACCGGTCGGTACGGCAAATCATAAAGGTGTCGGCAGGAGGCAGTGTGCTGCGGCTTCAGCTGTCGAATATCTTTTCGAATTCGCCGGTAGAAATACGTTCTGTATATATAGCACATGCGCTCGATTCTTTCCGGATTGATGAACGGAGTGCACGTTATCTGCACTTTAATGGCAGTGAAAGGGTGACGGTTGCAGCAGGGAAGTGGGTTTATTCAGACGCTGAACACTACGACCTGAAGACGGACGAACGGTTGGCTATCACCATTAACTACGAGCGTGCACCGCGTAAACCGACGGTTCACATGGGCTCACGAACGACGTCGTACATCATGAAAGGTGTCACCGTGCCGCAGACCGACTTTGCCCGTGCATTTAAATATGAGAAGTGGTTTAACCATTACGAAAAAGTATATAGTCGCGACCCGTTTGCCCGTGCATTTAAATATGAGAAGTGGTTTAACATAGCCGCACTGGAAGTATATGCTGCCGATGTGCGCACTTTTGCCATTTTGGGGAACAGTATCACCGACGGGAAAGGCTCTGTAACCGACCATCAGAACCGCTGGCCGGACGAAATGAGCTTCAATCTGAACGAGGTTTACGGGCGTGACCAGCAGCGACGCGACGGCAAAAGGCACGAATACGGTGTGCTTAACCTCGGTATCGGTAACAATCGCGTGCTTAGCGTGGGGCTGGGAGAGGCGGCCATCAATCGTTTTGACCGCGATATTCTCGGACAACATGGCGTTACGGATGTCATTATCTTTGAGGGAATCAACGATATTGGTACCGCACACGCCTCGCTTTCCATGGCTCAAAGACTCATCGATGCGTATAAAACGATGGTAGAAAAGTGCCGTCAGGCACGCCTTCGCGTATGGCTTGCCACGATAACGCCGATGAAAGGGTCGGGGTATTACAGCGTTAAGCATGAGATTTGCCGCCGGATTGTAAACGAGTGGGTGCGCACACAACGGGTGGCTGACGGTTATCTCGACTTCGATAAACTCATGCGCGACCCGGCCGATGAGCAAGCCCTTCGCCCCCAATGGCGCCTTGGCGATAACCTTCATCCCAATGCAGAGGGGTACAAAGAGATGGGACGGTATGCTGCCGACTTCTTTATGAAGCAATAATCTCATGGTGTAATTTGTGCAATCTGCAAAAAGATAGTATCTTTGCATAGCAGAGTAACAAACATTTTAAAATATAATATTATGGCAAAGAAAGCTTTATTGATGATTCTCGACGGCTGGGGAATCGGAAAACATGACAAGGGTGATGTAATCTTTAATACGCCAACTCCATATCTTGACCTGCTTAATGCTACCAGTCCACATTCACAACTGATGGCCTGTGGCGAAGATGTGGGTCTGCCTGCCGGGCAGATGGGCAACTCGGAAGTGGGTCATCTCAACATCGGTGCGGGCCGTATCGTATATCAGGACCTTGTAAAGATTAACAAAGCCTGTCAGACAGGTGACATCTTGAAGAACAAAGAGATTGTCAATGCCTACAGCTATGCACAGAAAACAGGCAAGAAACTCCATATTATGGGCCTTACCTCTACCGGCGGTGTGCATTCTTCATTAGACCATATGTTTAAGCTTCTTGAAATCGGCAAGGAGTATGGACTGAAGAATGTCTTCGTACACTGCTTCATGGATGGTCGTGATACCGACCCGAAGAGTGGCAAGGGATTCATTGCTGACGTTGAAAAGGTGTGCAAAGATAACGGTGCAAGCATCGCAAGTATCATTGGACGTTTCTACGCAATGGACCGTGACAAGCGCTGGAATCGTGTGAAAGAAGCTTACGATTTGCTCGTAGAGGGCAAGGGAAAACAGGCTACTGACATGGTAAAGGCTATGGAGGAGAGCTATGCTGACGGTGTAACCGACGAATTTATCAAGGCTATTAACAACTCGACTGTTGACGGAACCATTCAGGAAGGTGATGTTATTATCTTCATCAACTTCCGCAACGACCGTGCCAGAGAGCTTACACAGGTGCTCACTCAGCAGGATATGCCCGAGGAAGGCATGCATACAATCAAGAACCTGCAGTATTATTGTATGACGCCATATGATGCTGATTTCAAGGGTGTTCATATCTTATTCCCGAAGGAAAACGTGCAAGACACGTTGGGAGAATATCTGTCAAGGCTGGGCAAAAAGCAGCTGCATACAGCCGAAACAGAGAAATATGCCCATGTAACCTTCTTCTTTAACGGTGGCCGTGAAGAGCCTTTTGAGAACGAAGACCGTATACTTGTGCCTTCTCCAAAGGTGGCGACGTACGACCTGAAGCCTGAAATGAGCGCTTTGGAAGTAAAGGAGAAGCTCATCGGAGCCATTAATACGCAGGAGTATGACTTCATAGTTGTGAACTTTGCCAATGGTGACATGGTGGGACATACGGGTGTTTATCATGCCATTGCCAAGGCTGTCTGGGCCATTGACAACTGTGTAAAGGAAGTGATTGAGGCTGCCAAGGCCAATGATTACGAAGCCATTATCATAGCTGATCACGGTAATGCCGACCACGCTATTAATGAAGATGGTACGCCTAACACCGCACACTCGTTGAATCCCGTTCCATTTATCTACGTTACTTCGAACAATTCGGCAACCGTTAAGGATGGTCGTCTGGCCGATGTAGCACCTTCTATCCTGCACATTATGGGGCTGGAGCAGCCTGCTGACATGACTGGGGAGGACCTGATAGAGGATAATAAAGAAAGCATTTAGCCGGCTCCCATTTGGAAGGAAGCCGACATCATGGCCCTTTTTGAAGCCAGGCGTTTAACCTGTCTCCTCTGTCTGCTGTCTCATGAGGATGCAGACAGGGGAGATTTAAAGAATTTAAGCACATGGATGTGAAGCTTGAAGACAGTTGGAAACGATATTTAGGTTCAGAGTTTGACAAACAATACTTCGTCAATCTCACCGGTCTTGTTCGTCAGGAATATCTGAATCATCAGTGTTTCCCACCAGGAAAGTTAATCTTTAATGCTTTTAATCTGTGTCCGTTTGATGATGTAAAGGTAGTTATTATAGGCCAGGATCCTTATCATGAACCCGGTCAGGCAATGGGATTGAGCTTTTCGGTGCCTGTCGGTACGATGATTCCGCCTTCGCTTGTCAATATATTTAAGGAGATTCACGAAGATTCAGGTTCGCCGATACCACAAGACGGAGACCTTACGCGTTGGAGCAAACAGGGCGTTCTGCTTCTGAATGCCACGTTGACCGTAAGGGCACACGAAGCCAACAGTCATCAAAAGCTGGGGTGGAACCAGTTTACTGATGCGGCCATTAAGGCACTGTCTGACCATCGAAAGGGCATTGTTTATATGCTATGGGGAAGTTATGCACGCAGCAAACGATTTTTAATTGACCAGCAGCAGAATCTTATATTGGAGTCGGTACATCCTTCTCCGCTCTCAGCTAACCGCGGAGGATGGTTCGGTCAGCACCAGTTTTCGAGGTGTAATGCCTATTTAGAAAGAGAGGGCGTGACACCCATTCACTGGTAATCAGTTGTTACGGCATGCTTCATATTATACAAGTGGGCGACGTTTTGGTCTCGCCTGATGTTTTTACAGAAAAGTTTTGTTTTGACCTTTCAAAGGGCAAGGGTCGTTGTTGTAT